>OLNN01002229.1_pt1 | contig 14196 bp, 10 predicted proteins | sample 1672141 | NCBI WGS metagenome assembly OLNN01 (sample SAMEA3136652, study PRJEB25190) | human gut metagenome | biome: human gut; feature: human-associated habitat; material: faeces | place: Austria | collected 2013 | reverse complement strand
GAAAGTCTTCTTGGGTTGCCTGGCGGCAAAGCCTAACACACCGGCCTTTCATGACAAGAGGACTTTCGCGGCATAAACGCTTATGAATGATAGTAATAAATAAAATAATTTTCTTGACAAATACCAAAAGATATAGTAAAATAAAATTGTTACTTTTTGTATGTATTATATTTAATCTTCTGAAAATATTATATACATAAAAAGTAACATTTTTAAACAACCACAAAAGGAGGGATAAACATCCGAATTTCTCATGAATTATTTTCTCATTTAAGATCAGGGCAGATATTTTCTAACTTTACCGACCTATACTTCAATGTTACTGGGGAGCGGCTTAAGGCTGGTGGACGAAATAAGCAGTTGATTGAAAATGAATTTGCAAGGCACATAAAATATTGTAAACATCATGACATTGATCCAACAGTTCCTTCCAAACGAGAAATTTTGATCCAGGAAGTGTATGATGCCCCTTTGGAGCGGACTGAAAACCGAGGAAAACATGGAAAATATATTGATTTTGTAAAGCCGTTGCTTGTGAAAAAGGGCAGCTTTCAGGGGACTATAAATCAGTTGCTACCACAACTAGGCCTTTTTGAACCAAACAACGCTTACTGGAGAGCAAGAAAAAACAAATGGGAGCTATCCTTTTGGGAAAATGGGACCTCAGAAAATGTGCTCCCAGGGAGGATTTATTATGATCGAAGGTTGCTCCATAACAGCAAGCAGGCAATTACTCGTGGTCTGGATGCATTGAATGGTGATGGAATCATAACGTTGAGACGCTACTATTGTTTTCTTCCTAGCAGTGAACACTTTATTCCAGATAGCATATCTGTCATGGGCATTGAAATTTCAATCCAAGAAATGTTTAAAACAATCAACGAGGATGAAAATGCAGCGATTACATCCAAGGAATTCAAGGCTTTACGGCAGGAAATAGAGAGTAACAAAAGAGGGACGATAGAGGGAATCCCTGTTCCATCGTTCTTGCCAGAATCAGACAATCAGTTGATCGAAAAGCTGATAGCCTTTATGAGACAATATACTTATAAAATATGCAATAACATGCAAACGATTCCTGCGCTGGATCAGTTTCCCAACGAATATAATTTTTGGGGAAATCGCCAACTACATCAAGTACATCAAGCTCTCATCCAAAAATGCTATCCCTTTCTTATTGGCTGTAAAACCATCTGGAAGGAACTTGCATACCACCTTACAGAACTTGGAAAGAACAACCAAGTGCAGTATCTTGGTGAATTGGATACCAGCACAGTGGCGAAAAAACTCAGTTGTCTATTCTTAGGCCTTACAGGAGCGCAAATGGAAAAGATCCTAATCCCATGCAGGGGCAGAGATGAACTCAAAGATTTCACCGCTCCATACAATAAACCGATGAGAGGAAATAAAACGCCCCCCGTTTCCATTACAAGATGGATTCCTCTTCGAAATAACATTTCTGCGTATAATCGTCATAAAGAGCTATATGCGTTATATGGTATTGTGTTGCCATCTTAACGGGTTTGGCCTCTTGCGTAATATTGTAATTTATACTTTTAATATATTGTTTTATAAAACCCCAAGGTGATCAAAAACTCACCTTGGGGTTTTTTCATTGCCTCTGACTTCGTCTCCAAAGCAAAAACCGCTCGTATTCTGCCAACTCTTCTAATTCTTGCTGGGTAAATTACTCCAACCGGCGGCGTTGGATATAGCTGGGGTCTACATTGGACAGCCCCAAAAGATAATCCGACGAAACTCGGTACATTTTGCAGATGGTTACTAAGATTTCATGCGCAGGAGAGCTCTTCTCCTGTTCCCAGCTTCGCACAGTGGCCACAGAGACATTCAGTTTTTTGGCAAGGGACGATTGGGTGTCTCCGTGATCCTTTCTGACTTCGGATAAGCGCTCTCCGATCATTTCCACCACCTCCGCCCATTTAGTGTAAAGATTTTTATGAGGGAAGGTGTAAAACTGCGAAAAATCTTGTCAGTTTTTGGGTTGACATGATATAATCCTTATTAGTTCAGCGTGAAAACAACGGAAAAATTACTAGTCCAGAAGAAGAAAGGGAGCAGAACCATGGCGGATGACGGGTTAACAGGAAGGAATCTTCTTCACCTGCTATTTGTCGACGGCCTCTAAGCAACGCATTGAAAGTACTCCCCAAAATAACCAAAGGTGAAATAGAGAACAGAGAGCGGAATCATATGAAAATTATTAATAACATCACAAATACCCTAGCAGAGGATCTTCGTGCTACTGTTACGGGAAACAGTTCACTTTCCATTGCTGCTGCCTGTTTTTCGGTCTATGCCTATGAAGAGCTTAAGACCCAGCTGGAGCAGATAAAACAGCTGCGCTTCCTATTCACAGCACCGACCTTTCTTCCAGAGCAGGACACCAAAGAACAAAGAGAATTTTACATCCCCCGAAAAAACCGGGAACAAACACTCCACGGCAGCGAGTTTGAAATCCGCTTACGCAATGAGTTGAACCAAAAAACCATTGCGCGGGAGTGTGCAGATTGGATTCGCCGAAAGGTCACCTTTAAATCCAACTGCACCCAGGAGACCATGCCCGGTTTCCTTGTTGTTGACCAGGCGGAACCTGTCGTATATGCGCCGGTCAACGGCCTGACCCGCGCCGACCTCGGCTGCGAGCGGGGCGACAACTTGCTCAGCATGATCCAGCAGCTAGATGCCCCAGAGACAAAGGCGTATCTTGCTGTATTTGATCAACTATGGGCCGACAAAAAGAGAATGCAGAATGTAACAGAGCAAGTCTTGGAAAGCATTACCTCGGCATACCAAGAGAATAGTCCAGAGTTTTTATATTTCTTTGCCCTTTACAACATTTTTAACGACTTTTTAGAGCATGTCAGTGAAGATGATCTCCCTAACGATGCCAATGGCTTTCGGGATAGTCAAGTATGGAACAAACTTTATACCTTCCAAAAGGATGCGGTGTTGGCCATCATCAATAAGCTGGAGCAATACAATGGCTGTATCCTGGCCGACAGTGTGGGACTGGGCAAGACCTTTACCGCCCTGGCAGTCATCAAGTACTACGAAAACCGAAATATGCGGGTGCTAGTTCTTTGCCCTAAGAAGCTGAGCGATAACTGGATGACCTATAAGGCGAACTACGTGAATAATCCGATTGCCGGGGACCGGCTGCGCTACGACGTGTTGTACCACACGGATCTCTCCCGAACCAGGGGACATTCCGGGGAAATAGACTTAGCAAAACTCAATTGGGCGGCCTATGATCTGGTAGTGATTGACGAGTCCCACAATTTCCGAAACGGTGGCAGCGGTCACGTGGAGGATGGGAAGTACAACCGCTATGACAATTTGATGGAAAAGGTGATCCGCCCTGGCGCTCGTACTCGAGTTCTGATGCTCTCTGCCACACCGGTCAACAATCGCTTCTATGATCTGCGTAATCAGTTGGCCTTGGCTTACGAGGGGAACAGCGCAACCTGGAAAGAAAAGATGCACACCAGCCGTAACGTGGAAGAGATATTCCGCAATGCACAAAAAGTTTTTAACGAGTGGAGTGAACAGGATCAAGAGTTTCGCACTACCGACCAACTTCTGCGGATGCTGGACTTTGATTTCTTTGAAATCCTAGATGCCGTAACCATCGCCCGCTCCCGCCGTCACATTGAGAAATACTATAACGTGGAAGAGGTGGGCAAGTTCCCCATTCGGTTACCCCCCATCTCCAAGCGTCCTTCACTGACAGACCTGGACCAAGCCGTGACGTACAATGAGATTTATGACCTGCTTCTTAGCCTGACTTTGAGCATTTATACTCCTTCCAACTATATCCTCCCAAGTCGGATAGGCAAGTATGCCAGTTTAAATCATGAAGGAAAAAACCATCTGACCCAGGCTGGGCGGGAACAGGGGATCCGGAGGCTGATGAGCATCAATCTCCTCAAGCGGTTGGAAAGCTCAGTCCACGCTTTCCAGCTGACCCTACAACGGATTCAAGAGCAGGTTTCCCGTACACTGGAAAAAATTGAACAGTTTGATCCCAATCTCACCCTAGAGCTTCAGGACTTCACCGGTGCTGGAGACCTGGATGCGGACGACCAGGAAAGCGACCTGTTCTCTGTAGGCCGAAAGGTGCGGATCAAGCTGGAAGACATGGACTACCTGGCTTGGCAACATGACCTGGAGGAAGATTTTAACACCCTCTATACGCTTACTGCTATGGTAGAAAAAATCACGCCAGAACATGACATCAAGCTCCAAATGCTGCTGGATACCATTGCCAAAAAGGTAGAGCATCCTATCAACCCCGGGAATCGAAAGGTCATTATATTTACTGCGTTCTCGGATACCGCGGAATATTTGTATGACCATGTCGGGGCGTTTGTTCAAGAAAAATATAGCCTCAATACTGCCCTAGTTACTGGTTCTGTTGCAGGCCGTACCACTGCCAAACTGCCTCCCAAGACAAAGGCCGATTTAAACACGATTCTAACCTGCTTTTCGCCTCGATCCAAAGATCGGGAAGCATTGATGCCCAATGGGCCGGATATTGATATGCTCATTGCCACTGACTGCATCTCCGAGGGACAGAATTTGCAGGACTGCGACTGTCTCATCAACTATGACATTCACTGGAATCCCGTCCGCCTGGTGCAGCGATTCGGGCGAGTAGACCGGATTGGCAGCCAAAACGACGTGATCCAAATGATTAACTTCTGGCCGGACATGCAGCTGGATGACTACATCAATCTGAAAGCTCGCGTAGAAACCCGGATGAAAGCCCTGGTCATGGCCTCTACAGGAGATGACAACCTCCTCTCTCCGGAAGAGCAGGGCGATCTAGAATACCGTCGGGAGCAACTCCAGCGCCTCCAGACCGAGGTAGTTGATCTGGAGGACATGAACAGTGGCGTGTCCATTACGGACCTGGGCCTCAACGAATTCCGTATGGAGCTCATGGAGTACGCCAAACAACACCCTGAGCTGGAGAAAACCCCAGGGGGGATCAGTGCCGTCACCTCGGCCACGCCAGATGCCCCTGCCGGTATCATTTTCATCCTGAAGAACGTGCACCAAGAGGTGAATGTGGACAACCGTAACCGCCTCCACCCGTACTACCTCGTCTACTTGGATGAAGAGGGCATCACCATTCATGACCACCTTTCCCCCAAGGCCACCCTGGACGCTATGCGGCAGCTGTGTCGTGGCAAAACCGATCCCATTCCAGAACTCTACCAAGCCTTCAACCAGGAGACGGAGGACGGGCGAAACATGGCAGTTTACTCTAGCCTACTGGAGGATGCCGTGCTGTCCATTGTGGACGCCAAAGAGGACAGTGACCAGGACAGCCTCTTCCGGGCCGGGGGAACTTCCGCGTTACTGAGCCAAGTGTCTGGGCTGGATGATTTCCAACTGGTCTGTTTCCTCGTGATTCAATCCTAAAGGAGGGATTCCTTATGCTGACATTCCCTGCTGCTACCACTTTCGGCCGCCGAGTGCCCAAGCAAAAGTTTTACCAACACCTGGACGTGGCCCCGGAGGTCAAGCGCCTGTTTGTGGAGCAGGTGAAGCTTATCACCTGGGCCAACAAACTCTCCGCCCAGACCCTGAACCTGGCCCCCGGGGAACACGTCCAGGAGATCGAGGTCTTTCACATTCAGCTCCAAGACCAGGACCTGGACGAGCGGGTGTGCCGCCTCATGGACCAGCAAATCCCTTACCATTTGCTCTTCTGGCTGGAGCGGTCGGATGGTCTCCAGCGGCTCCAAATCACCTACAAGGAGGCCAGCCAGAGTGGGCACAATGCCTTCCAACTGCGGGGAAGCTACCAGACCGACTGGACCAACCCAGAGGACCTGACCCTGGACCTCACCGCCCTGGACTTGGATGGGTTGTATGAATCCATCGTCCGTCAGATTGCCGGGGATGCCATTACGGCCCCTCAGGCAGAGAGTTTGAAGGAAGCCGTGGAGCAGACTCAGGCGCGAGAAAAGCTGGAGAAACAGATTGCAGCGCTGCGGGCAAAGATGAGGAAGGAGAAAAATTTGGGGAGGCAGATGGAGATTAGAAGAGAAATTATGAGGTTGGAGGAAATGCAATGAAAGAAGATGTGTGATGAAGTTTTCGGTTTAAGTAACCACTGTGGAACTTTTGTCATAAACTCAACACCGAATGCGCGTGATTACGGGCATATTGGGAAAATGCACGAATTTTGTTTGTTTTATGCTAAAAACATTACGAAAGCGGAGTCAAATATGCTTCCGGATGAGAGTAAAACATTCAAATACCATGACAAAAATGGAGGATATAATATTCATCCACTATATAATAGCAATGAAGCGTTTCATAAATTGAATCGGCCTAATTTATATTACCCCTTTTATATCTATTTAGATAGACCATTGGATAAGGGTTTTTTCGAGATAGGCTTGGAAAAGAAAGAACATAGTGTAGAAGTATATCCACCTAAATCCCTAAAAAATGGCGTTCAGTTTGTTTGGCGTTGGGGAAAAGAAAAGGCTCTTCAGAACATGAACGAAGAAATCATTGGATATGAAGTTAAGCCTGGAGAGTATCGAATTGTACAAAAAATGCGCCATGAAGAGAAAATTATCCGAAGCCTTTTAACCGATACAAAATACTCAAGTCGTAGAGGTACTGCCGAAGTTGAAGATATTTTGAATGGAAAAATATTTTCTTTTCCGAAGCCATTGTCTCTTATCATGGATTTTTGTAAAGTTGCTTTATCAAGCACCGATATTGTATTAGATTTCTTCTCTGGTTCCGCCACCACTGCCCACGCTGTCATGCAGCTCAACGCCGAGGACGGTGGGCAACGCAAGTTTATCATGGTTCAGCTTCCGGAACCTTGTGATGAAAAATCCGAGGCGTTCAAAGCCGGTTATCAGAACATCTGCGAGATCGGCAAAGAGCGCATCCGCCGGGCCGGGGACAAGATCAAGGCCGAGCACCCGGACGCTGACCTGGACATCGGCTTCCGCGTCTTCCGGGTGGACGAGAGCAACATGAAAGAGGTCTACTACCACCCAGAGGAGTACACCCAGCAGGCCATCGGCGGCATGGTGTCCAACATCAAGGAGGACCGCACCGACCTGGACCTGCTCTACGCCTGCCTGCTGGACTGGGGGGTAGAGATCCACCTGCCCCACACCAGCCAGGTGGTGGATGGCTGCACCGTCCATGACGTGGACCACGGGGCCCTGCTGGCCTGTTTTGACGCCAAGGTTCCCACCCCTGTGGTGGAGCACATGGCCAAGGAACAGCCCCTCCGGGCGGTGTTCCGGGACAGCGCCTTTGCCAGCGACGCGGACAAGATCAACGTGACGGAAATCTTTAAGAATTTGTCGCCGGATACGCAAATAAAGGTGATTTGAAAAGACGGGGGCGGAAGCCCGCGCTCCCGCCCCCGTCTTTTACTCCATGGTGATCTTCAGCGTTTTCCCCAAACTCCGTGCCATCTTTTGCAGAAAAGCCAGCGTGGGATTATAATTTCCGCTTTCAAACCGGGAAATATTGGCCTGCGCTGTCCCCATACGCTCTGCCAACTCCTTCTGGGTCATGCCAGCCGCCTTGCGGCTTTTGATTTCAGCGCGGATGATTTCGTACTGGGGGCCAAGCGCATCGTATTCCTCCTTGACTTCGGGACACTCTGTAAAGATTTTGGCCTTAAATTCATTGTAATTCATGATAAATACCTCAATAATTTAATCGCAGCAATAATTTATAATTATTATATTTGAACTATTTTAATACAGTAATTTTCACCATTCATTTTATCAACATTCTATTTTGAATTTTAGTGGAATCTGTCTCTTCAATGATATCTTTCTTCGTAATCTTGAAGCCGCTTTTTTGCAAGCTCAATTTCTGAAGGTGGTGTTTTCTGCGTCTTCTTCGTAAAGCCATGAAGTAATACCAGCTTATTCCCATGCCAGATGAAATAAAATATGCGGTAAATATTGGAGGAAAACTTGGAGCGCAACTCCCAAATGGGACCTTCGATATGCTTGGTATATGGCTCGTGCAGGTTAGGAGCATATTCGGCCAGCAAGTCAATATCCCGAAAAACCTTGGCCATATCCTTTGGAGGCAGGGATTGCAAAAACTCAGCGATAACTTCTTGCCCTGCCTCTGTTACATAAAATTCTACTTCCATTTACTCACCTCCCCGGTGGAAGTGAGTCAATTATATCATATATGATATGTTTCGTCAATATCGTATATGATATGTCGAGGTGACAAAATGAAACTTCAATTCAAACACCAACCCTTCCAGGCCAATGCTGCCACAGCGGTTTGTGACGTGTTCCTGGGCCAGCCTCGGCGCACGTTTACCTATCGCCGGGATCTGGGAGACCAAATTGGCCTACAACAAGAGATCGGCATGGGAGATACCGGCTTTCGCAACCATCCTTTGGTGCCGGAATTGACCCGATCCCGGCTGCTGGAAAACCTGCGCACGGTCCAGCGTCGGAATGGGCTGAACCCCTCCGACGATTTGGCTGGCCCAGGGATCAACCTATCCATTGAAATGGAGACCGGTACAGGAAAGACCTATACCTATGTAAAGACCATCTATGAGCTTAACCAGCGGTATGGCTGGAGCAAGTTCATCATTGTGGTTCCTTCCGTGGCCATCCGGGAGGGGGTCTATAAGTCCCTTCAGACCACCCAGGAACACTTTGCGGGGGAATATGGGAAAAAGCTGCGGTTCTTTATCTACTCCTCCGACCGGCTTACGGAGATTGACCGCTTTGCCGCTGACAGTTCCATCAACGTGATGATCATCAACATGCAGGCCTTCAACTCCAGCAAAAACCAAAAGATCATCGATAAAAAGCTGGACGCCTTCCGTAGCCGCCGGCCCATTGATATCATTGCTAAGACCAACCCCATCCTGATCATTGACGAGCCCCAGAGTGTAGAGGGCAAAACCACCAAGGAAAGCTTGAAGAAATTCAATGCTCTCTTTACCCTTCGCTATTCCGCCACCCTAAAGGAACGGTATGATGTGGTTTACCGGTTGGATGCCATGGATGCCTATAACCAGCACTTAGTGAAGAAGATTGCTGCCCTGGGTGTAACGCTGACAGGATCCACTGCCACCAACAGTTTTGTCTACTTGGAAGGCATTGACCTCTACAAAAACAAAGCCCCCACCGCTCGTTTAGGGTTCGAGGTCAAGGGAGCTACCGGAACCAAAACGGTTGTGAAGAAAGTGGCCGGTGGAGACGACCTCTTCCTCCTTTCCAATGGGCTGGATGAGTATAAAGACCGGTTTGTTATTCTCCCAGATGGCATTGACGGGCGGGACAATTCGGTGACCTTTCTCAACGGTTTGAAGCTCTATGCCGGGCAGATCAGCGGAAACGAAGCTATGATTGCCCTCCAGCGCCGGGTGCAAATCCGGGAAACCATCCGAACGCACATTCAGCGAGAGCGGGAACTGTACCCCAAAGGCATCAAGGTACTGAGTTTGTTCTTCATTGACGAGGTCTCCAAATACCGCCTGTATGACGGGGACAACGACGATGGCCGCAACGGGGAATACGCCAAAATTTTTGAAGAAGAGTATGAAAATGTCGTAAAGACCTTTCAGACGGAGATACAAGGAGAGGCCTATCTCCAATATCTGGACAGCATTGACGTTCACCAAACCCACCAAGGGTATTTCTCCATCGATAAGAAAAAAGGGAAAAAGGCCCGTTTTGTGGAGGGCAAGATCAATAAGAAAACCCAGACCTCCGATGATGCTGACGCCTATGACCTCATCATGAAGGACAAGGAGCGCCTGCTGAACCTAGAGGAGCCGGTACGGTTTATTTTCTCCCACTCTGCCCTTCGAGAGGGATGGGACAACCCCAATGTCTTCCAGATTTGCACCCTAAAACCCCAAAGTGATTCTGAGATTCGCAGCCGGCAAGAGATTGGCCGGGGTCTGCGGTTGTGCGTCAACCAGCAAGGGGAACGCATGGACGAGAGTGTGTTAGGTGCAGATGTGCAGGAGTTAAACAAGCTGACGCTCATCACCGACATGGAGTTTGGCCTGTTTGCGGAGGCATTGCAGAGTGGATTGGCAGAGTCCCTGGCAGACCGGCCGCGGAAAGTGGATGTTGGGTTGTTTAAGAACCAAGTGCTGACCAATGCCCAGGGAGAGCCCGTTAAGGTAACCCAGGATCTCGCGGAGGCGATCTATGAGGATTTGGTTAGCAGTGGCTATGTGAAACGGGGCGCCCTCACAGACAAGTACTACGAGGACAAAGCCAATGGAGAGATCCATGTGGCAGAAGAAGTGGAGGACTGTGCCGTTTCGGTCGTGCAGCTCCTCTCTACCGTATATGATACGCGGGCGATTCAGCTGGAGGATTCCCACAACAACAATGTAGAAGCGAAAGTAGATCCCGAACAGTTCCAGAAAAAGGAGTTCCAGGCATTGTGGGCACGGATCAACCACAAGTCATTCTATACGGTTTCCTTTGACACCCAAGAGCTCATCAACCACGCCATTCATGCATTGGATCAAAAGTTAGACGTTACCCGGGTACAGGTCAATCTGGAATATGGGGAGCAGTCCGCACATTTGGACTCTCGCGAGCAGCTGGAAGAAGGGGCCGGCTTCCAGAAAACCCGCATAGACCGGGAAATGACCCAACACGCACCGTTGGGAAGTGTACGCTATGATCTTGTAGGCAAATTGGTCGAAGAGACAGGTCTGACACGAGCAACTGTTGCAGCCATCCTTCAGGGAATCCTTCCGCAAAAGTTCTCCCTGTTCCGGATCAATCCCGAGGAATTTATTTTAAAGGCAGCCAAACTCATCAACAATCAAAAAGCCAGTCAGATTATCGAGCATATTGTCTATAATAAGCTGGACGCTACCTATGACAGCAGTGTATTCACCTCTGCAACCCTAAGGGGAAAGCTTGGTCTCAATGCCATGGAGGCAAGCCATAGCTTATATACACATGTAATTTATGACTCTAAAAATGAGAAAAAGTTTGCAGAAGAATTGGATATCAGCGAAAACGTGGCGGTTTACGTAAAGTTGCCGGGGAGTTTCTTCATTTCTACTCCCGTGGGAAAGTATAACCCCGACTGGGCCATCGCATTTCATGAAGGGGCTGTACAACATATTTATTTTGTAGCAGAGACCAAAGGAAACCTAGACAGTATGGAACTACGCGGGATAGAAAAGGCCAAAATCGAATGTGCTAAAGCCCACTTTGCTGCCATCAGCAATGAGAGCGTTCTGTATCAGGTTGTAGATAACTACAGCACTTTGATGCAAATTGTAACGAATACACTCCCGCCAGCGCAAAACGCAAAGGGGTGAACCACTATGGATGACCTTGGGACTGCTCTGCAAACCATCCTTATTTTTGCCGTCCTACTCTCTACCATCCTCATCTCCTGGGTGGTAATCCGCTGGGCCAAGGGACCCGCTGCCAAAAACCGAGATCTGCCCAAACTCAAGTTCCGGCAATTTCAGGCGTTGTATTACTTAAACCCAGAGTCCTGGACTTTGGGAGAGCTCACCGCCACCTACGAAGGCGTGGGGGAATTTCGGTTCAGCTACTTGGGAGAGATTCGCTACGGCTTCTTCAAAAAGGAAGTGATTCACCAGAGAAAAAACCGGGCGAAAGCAGACCAAATTGAAAAACTACTGCTAAAAATCAACGCAGACATTGCCAAAGAGAAACAGAAAAGCAACCGGTACTATCAGGAGTCTGCGGAGATTTTGAGCAACGTAAACCGAAAGAAGCCAGAGGACGGCAGATAAATCTCTGATCGACTGTAGCATTCTTCTCCTCTATGCCTTATCGAGCGGGTAGATAAGAAAGGCCCAGAATGTGGCAAGGAAGACAGAAGTAAATCCCAGACTTGAAAATTTTATTGCGAAAATCAACGTATTTTCAACGAGAACACAGGAGTAAGGTAGGAATACTGCTCCACAGATATGCCCCTTCTCTCGCCCAAAAACCAGTATATTTCTTTGGTTTTACTTAGCATCGTAAAGGAGGAACGATAACGTCAACACATCGCTTTCAGTTTCCCATCCCAGCATCCCCCTATCTATCCCCCGCAAAAATCATACAGAGAGGAAAGATCCCCATGAAAAAAATCACTGCACTGCTTCTATGCTGCCTTTCCCTGTTCCTGTTTACAGGCTGCGAAGGCAGCACCACCTCCACCGAGCCCAAAACAGAGACCGTGGAAAACCAGGAACTCACCCTTTCCATGAAAGACTGGGACAGCACAGGTTTGGCGTTGGAGGACATCCAGCGGACGGGTACTTACACTGGCGAAGTGGTGGATGGCATCCCCAATGGCACCGGTCGGTTTGATACCCAGAACGAGGAAGGGACCTCTTGGTACTATGACGGCGAGTTTGTCAACGGCGTTTTCCAGGGGCAAGGAACCTGTGTCTTTAACGCTGAAAAAGAATGGAACGAAACAGGGACCTATGAGAATGGAGCCTTTACGCCGACTCTGTCCGAGTTGGTGGCTACGGTGCCCCAGTTCATTCTCAATGACTTTACGTTGGCCGAGACATCTGCTACTTTCATCAGCAGCCACGAGAATCTCTTCCCCTGTGAAACCGATGAAGCCATCCAAAAAGCCATTTCCCTCACGGATGACTCCATTGGGTATGTTCAATTGGCTAAGAACACAGCACCTTATTTAGAAACTCTGTTTACACAAACCGCTCTTACCGCTACACAGGTGTTTGAGAACAACGCTTATGGTCATACTTATACGACGATTCTTGCAAATGACAGGGATTTCAACTACTTTATATTCTACTATATCGGTTCCGTTGAGATTTACGAAGGCGACACCTTCAACGTTCGTGCCCTTCCCTTGGCGTACAGCAACTTCGACAATGTGTCCAACGGCCAGACCGTCGTAGTGGCTGCCCTGGGCAGCATTATTGAAAAGACGGCATAAAGAGGAAAACCGCCTAACCCAAACAGGCCAAAGGCCCTTGATGTCTGCATGGACACCAGGGGCCTTCTCTGTTGCTATGGACCTCTTTTCCCTATCTTCCTCGCAAGATTTTGCTGTAAGAACCACTCTATGTGCAAAAACAAGAAAAATATACTAGAAAATCTATCCTGTTTTACACGGGACGCAGTCTCTAGGGGAAAGATACTCCCCCAGAGATGTGGCCCTCTTCCTGCAAAAATTCCTGTTTTTTCAAGTTCTTCATAACCGAAACGTCTCCGCCATCTTATTCGCTGCCGCCCGCATCTGCTTTGGGTCTGGTCTGACATAAAAGTTCAGCGTGGTACTGGCGTTGGTGTGGCCTAGAATCTCCTGCACGCTCTTTATGTCTGCCCCGCTGCCCAGCAGCAGCGTGGCACAACTGTGACGCAAATCATGGGGAGACAGGTCTGGAAGCCCATGCCGCTTCATGAAGCGTTTGACACGCCGGGTCACTGCATCGGGATCCCGGGGAGAAAAGGGGCCTGCCTGTCCGTGGAACAGAAAACTCTCCTCCAGAACCGCATCGGGAAAGCTTTTCTGCTGCTGTGTTCGGAGCTGACGGAGAAGAGAGAGCATACTGTCCAGCAGGGGGACCGCTCGTACACTGGCCGCTGTCTTGGGGGAACTGACCACCGTGCCCTGCGCTGTGGTATGGGTGACATGGCGTTCCACGTGGAGAAGCGCGTGGGCGGTGTCCACGTCCTGCCACTGAAGGCCAAGGCATTCTCCCCGGCGAAGGCCGGTGGTGAGCATCAGGTACAGCAGACAGCGAAAGTCTAAGGGACAGCTCCCCAGGGCGGAAAAGAAGGTGCGGGCTTCCTCTTCCGAAAGGGCGTCTACCTGGTGTTTGGGCAGTTTGGGTTTCTCTACGGTGTCCATGGGATCCTTTGGAATCAGTCCCTGCTTCTGGGCAAAGGCGAAGATTCGACGCAAGGTGCGGTCATGGTGCTGCACATACTGGGGACTGAACCCCCGTTCCGTGCGAAGGTATGCCAGGAATCTTTGAAGGTCCAGCCCTTGCATCTTCTGGAGGGAATGGCCTTGAAAGTAGTCGACGATGTTCCGCATGGTGTCCTCATAGAAGGCGACTGTCTTTGGTTTATGGGCCCCATCCTCCATGCAGAGAGGGAACCAGGTGTGTCGTACAAAGGAAGCAAAGTCCGTCCTGAGGCGGGACGTTTC
>OLNN01002226.1_pt1 | contig 14218 bp, 11 predicted proteins | sample 1672141 | NCBI WGS metagenome assembly OLNN01 (sample SAMEA3136652, study PRJEB25190) | human gut metagenome | biome: human gut; feature: human-associated habitat; material: faeces | place: Austria | collected 2013 | reverse complement strand
AATGAAATGGTAAAAACTATGCGTAAAGTTTTTTTAGCTTTAAAAAGAAAAAAGAGCAAACTTTCCACATTTCCGCAAATGAACCCTTAGACTTTTCCACAAGAGTTGTCTCACAGAAGGATAAGGTTGTTTTCATACAACAAATCCATTATAATAATAACTTCAAATCGCATGAAAACCTTCTGTTTCTCTGTATCAGTCGTACACGGGGCAGATACGGAAGATAACTTGTCTGGAACTGTATTTTCATATCCTCACCGAGAGGATTTTATGGTATAATAACTTCACACTTGGAAGCGTAGGGGAACGTATAAGGGCGTTGTTCTACGATAGATAAAAAATGGGGAAGATAAAACCGTTCGAAAGAGGACTGCCAATCGTTTCCTTGAACGACCAATCGGAAAACTCGGCAGGCCAAAGGACTTTGGAATATTTGACTTTAACATAGGAAGCAGGGAAAGGTGTATATGAGCAAGGAAGAGCAGAGCCGCCGTGGGGAAGATGTGATCGCGGGCCGGAATGCGGTTACGGAAGCGTTGCGTAGCGGCCGTCCGATCGACAGTTTGTATGTCGCAAGGGGTACACATACGGGGAGCATTGGTGCATTGATTGCAAAAGCAAAGAAACAGGGGGTCACCATTAAGGAGGTAGACTCCAAAAAATTGGACTATTTGTGCGGTAACGCGGTACACCAGGGGGTAGTCGCCTTGGTTGCAGCGCATGCATACGCCACGCTGGAGGATCTTTTTGCTTTGGCGCAGGAGCGCGGCGAGCCGCCATTCTTTATTGTAGCGGATGAATTGGAGGACCCACACAATCTCGGCGCGATTCTTCGGACGGCGGAATGTGCAGGGGCTCATGGGGTCATTATCCCAAAACGCCGCTCGGTGGGATTGACCTATGCAGTCGGGAAGGCCTCTGCTGGGGCGGTGGAATATGTACCGGTTGCCCGCGTGACCAACATAGCGGCTGCATTGGAGGAGATCAAACAGCGTGGAGTTTGGACCTATGCGGCGGATATGGACGGACAGAATTGGTGTTCGGTGGATTATAAGGGGCCGGTTGCACTGGTGATCGGTTCGGAGGGATTCGGCGTCAGCCGTCTTGTAAAAGAAAAATGTGATTTTGTCATATCCCTGCCCATGAAGGGAAAAATAAACTCGCTGAATGCCTCGGTTGCATGTGGCGTGATCTGTTATGAGGTAGCGCGTCAGCGCAGTGGAATTGTGACCAAGTGAGACAGGGGGAAGAGGAATGGATAAAAAGACCAATATGCCCCACGACGACTTTTCCGTGGAAGAGATTTTACAAGAGGCGCGCCTGTTGCGTGAGCAGCAGGGAGAAGAGAATGCGATTCCTGCTACGGAGGAAGATGCCAAGCCTGCTCCGGAGAGTGCACGCGCATTGCCCGTCGATGAAACGCCCCAGACGGCTGCCCAACAACCGGTCAAGGAACCGGTGCACCGTCCAATAGAGCGCAAGGAGCCCGAACCGGCAAAAAAGATGGAAGAACCCGCCATTACTGCTCCGAAAACGGAGCGGATGCTCAAGGACACGCCCAAGGCGGACCCTATTCAATGGACAGAAACGCAGGAACCCGAGGAAGAAGAACCCCGAAAGTTGAGTTGGGCAGAGCGGCGAGCAGAAAAGAAACGTATGAAAGAGGAGCGCCGCCGGCTGAAAAAGCAGTCCGGCGTTTTCACATCGGAAGAAGAGGATATTTATTATGGACTGCAATTAAAGCCACTGGAAGAATACAAACAGCAGTATGAACAGACGCTTCAATCGAACAGTGGAAAATCCGGCACCGAGAAGGAAAAAGCAGGTTCTTCCATGAAACAGCCGGGTAAGCCCGTAGGAAGTCCGGTTGGGGACAAGACTGGTTCCATTTTTTCGTATTTGTTTGACTCAACAGACGAAGAGATGGATGAGGAGATTGCAGCCCGTTTTGAAACGTTGCATCAGGAACGTAAACAGCGTTTGGAGGAGACCGCCCGTCGAACAGGTGCCTTCCAAGTGCATGAGAATACCATAGAGATTCAATTTCCGAAGCGATCGCCGGAGGCGGTCAGCAACGCTGCAAATCCTCAGAAACCCGTTGAAAAAATTGGAACAGCTTCCCAAACAGCTGCGGCCGGGAAGCCGGATGAACCAGCCCAAAAGGTCGAGCCAGCTGCCCAAAAGATGGTGAAAAAACAAGAACCTGTAAAGCCGGTCGCAGAGCATAAGGTGCAGACGCCTCCTATTTTAGACGGATTCCCCGTAGGGGATGAGACCTTTGAATTTCCTGCAATGGGGAGCTTTGCACGGCCAGTGCAGAGGAAAGGGGCGGAAAAAACGGTTACTGCCCCGGATTTACCGGTGGAGGGAGAAACCTTTGAATTTCCAGCGGTTGGGGGATATGCGGTGCCGCCGCAGATCGAGGACACCCATCCGATCGAACCGCTACAACCGACAGAACCTACGAAGCCAACAGAGCCGGTTCAGCCAACAGAGCCCAAAACGCCAGTGAAGCCCCGAAAGGCGCCGAAACAAACGCCAGAGCAACCGGTTGAGCTGCCAGCTACCCCTGTTTCTACGCCGGAGGCTCCAGTCCATACAGAGCCGGGGACGCCTACGGTGATACCGGAAATGCCGGTTTCGCCCGATATGCAGCCTGTTGTAACGCCGATTCGTGGAGAAGAGTCCGCTTCGGCGGATACATACTCGCAGGAGAAGCCGTTACAGCCACGTCCTGGCGGGAAGGTACGGCGCGCCGACTATCGTCCGGCAGGTGTGACGCCGGTCCATGTGGTAGAATTACACGACTATGCAGAGGTCATTTTAAAAGAGGCAAAGACTTATCCAAAGGTCTCTACAAAGCTGCATACAACGCCGCTTCCTAAGCTCGAGGAAATGGCAGACGACCAGAAAGAGGAAGAAATCGCTCAAACCGTGGCGGAAAAGAAAACGGCCGAAGAAGCGCCTGCGCCGGAGTGGGAACCCATCGTCCCAGAGGCGGAGCGCCGGACAGCCGAGCGTTTCTCACAGAAGGACGAGCCCCAGCGGCAGGAGGACAAAGAGGAAATTGTTCCGCCTTTGCCCAAGAAAAAGAAGAAATTTTCCATTATGGGAGAGGAAGAACCCGACAACGATCCACAGGAAGATCTCCCAGAGGAACCGGACGAACTCGACGACTATCAAAGGCCGTCCGATGCGCCGTCTGTTACACATGAGCTTGGTTCCAGCTTGCGGGAGCTCACCCTTCGCCTGGCGGTGACGGGAATTGTCACCGTGTTGTTGCTGGCCCTGGGGGTTCTCGGAGAGATGACCAGCCTGTTGCCAGAGGCGATCCGGTTTACATTGCCGACGCAAACCTATCTGATTTTAAACCTTATCTTCTTGGGGATTGCTTCCCTGTTTTGTTGGGTCACCATATTCAACGGGATCAAATCCATGGTCAGTCTGCAGGCCAACTCCGACAGCGGCGTGGCGGTTGCTGCGGTTGCAGCGCTGATTCAAAGTGTCGCCTTGCTTTTTGCACCCGAGAGCGTCGCTTCGTCGAGCGTCCATGCCTATGCAGCGTTGGCTTCTGCAGCGCTTTTCTTGAATACCGCGGGAAAATTTTCGCTCATCAAACGCATTCGGCACAACTTCCGCTTTGTCGCATCGCCGGATCAGAAATATGCGGTGCAATATTTTGATGACCACAACACGGCGCTGCAAATGGCAAAAGGTTGTGTAGCGGATACCCCTGCTATTGCGTATCAAAACAAAGCAGGTTTCCTAAAGCATTTTTTGAGTTTAAGTTATGAAAATGATCCCAGTGACCAAAGTTCGCACATCATTGCGCCCATTGGCGCTATCCTGTCGTTGGTACTCTGTATTGTATATTATGTTTTGAACCAGGACGTGATCGGTGCGATTACGGTGTTTGCAGCGGCCACATGTATCAGCGTACCGATGATGAACATGTTGAGTGTAAATCTTCCCCTCGCGCGGCTGAGCAAATTGGCGACACGCTGTGGAGCAATGGTGGTTGGGTATCCCGCTGTGGAACATTTTTCCACCGCCAATGCTGTGGTGTTGGATGCGAAGGATCTGTTCCCGAAGGGAACCGTGATTCTCAATGGCATTAAAACTTTTGGAGGGCAACGGATCGATGACGCCATTGTGGACGCAACTGCGCTGATGTGCGCGACAGGCGGCCCTCTGAGCGACTTGTTTGATCAAATCATCAAGAGCCACCACGATATGCTCCCAAAGATTGAAAACCTCAGCTATGAGGATGACAAAGGAGTCGTCGGTTGGGTATCGGGCCGCCGGATTCTGGTCGGAAACCGGGATTTAATCAAGGCGTACGGCATTGAGCCTCCGTCAAGGGATTACGAAGAAAAGTATTTGCTGGGCGGCAAACAGGTGGTATACTTGGCTTCGGGCGGAGATCTGGTTGCAATGTTTGTTCTCTCCTATAATTCGGACCGCCGCCGTGCGGCCGAGCTTCGCCGGATGGAGGACAACGGTATCAGCTTGATTGTGCGCACCTGTGACCCAAACATCACTCCACGCTTGCTGGCGCAGGTGTTTGATCTGGATGAACACGGTGTTCGCGTGTTGCCAGAACGCTTGGGCAAAGAATACATGGACCTGGTCGAGGAGCCGGATGAGCGTGTCGATGCTCTGTTGGCAACCAAAGGGCGTCCAACCGCTATGATGCGTATGCTGACGGCCTGTGTGCGGCAGCGCAGCAATATCTCTGTAGCGATTGCCCTACAGACCGTGGCGGTGGTTTTAGGTTTTCTGCTGGTGGCATTTCTGGCCTGTTATTCGGGCCTCAAACAACTCAGTACAGCCGCTCTGCTATTATTTGAACTGTTCTGGCTGGTAGCAGTGCTGATCGTTCCACGGCTACGCAAGCCTTGACCGGAGGAGAACACCATGGAACTTGCATTGACGGCCAAACAATATGAGGGGCAGGACCTGGGCGATGTGGATTTTGCGGACCGGGAACTGCGCGGTGTGCGCTTTGTCAACTGCCGGTTTTACGGGGCGGCGATGAGTGGGTTGTTCACACGGGACTGTGCCTTTTTGAACTGCATTTTTTCGTTTGCCGCTTTGAATGGAAGCGTCCATATCGCTACCTTGTTCCAAAACTGTACGTTTAACGGGGCCAGTTTGTTTAGCGCAGAAATGAAGGACTGTAAGTGCAGTGGCAGCAGTTTTGCCGGCGCCAATCTAACAGGTTTCACGCTCCACGGCGGAAATTTTTCGGATACTGTCTTTGATGGCTGTGACCTGCGCATGATGGACCTACAAGGAATCTGCTTCTCTCATGCATTTTTTCAAGGCGCCAACTTGGAAAAAGCGGATCTACGCGGCTGTGACTGTTCACATGCCGTATTTGCAGATGCTTTTTTGAAAGGAACGGATCTGCGCGGCGCCAAATTAAACGGTGTGGATGTGCGGAGGATGCGTTTCCAGAACACCCGAATCGATTTGGAGCAGGCGGTTCAGTTTGCGGAAAGTTTGGGATGCACACTATCCGGTTGACCAAAAGCACACAGGGAGGCCCTAGAACTCCTTTTGTATGGTTGGCGGATCGCAATTCCGGTGCTCCTAGCAGGAATGTTTAAAAAATTTTTTGGTACAAAATGGGAACAAATTATACAGAATGGAATCGACGCGCGGAGAGCAAGAACGGCTTCTTCCGCGCGTTTCCGGCGATTTGGGCCCTTTTTAGATGGGTGTTTTCAGCAAATACGACATCTAGTATTTGTCAGACTATATGTTGACATGAACCCCAATATGTAGTAAAATGCAATCCTGGTAAAAGGAGCTTGTAAATACAAATAAACGATGCGGGCAGAATAAAGCCAAAGAGAGCTGCTGGTAAGCGCACGGTGCAAAAAGTTTTTTGTACCCTTTGTGAAAAGGAAAAGCCGGCATCGGTCAGAAAGATTCCCCAGCGGACCGGAGAGCCGCCCGGGATATTCCCGCTGGATGTCGAAAGAGAGGATGGAAGCTGTGGCACTTCAAATAAAAAAGAGAAACGGCGTTGTGGTCGAGTTCAATGCCCAAAAGATTCGCAATGCCATTTTTAAAGCCAATGTTGCGGTTACCGATGAAGGAATGACCGGTGCAGCGTTGGATCAGTTGACGAAAAAGGTTGCAGATGCATTTGCAGACAACGTGATCCCCACGGTAGAGGATGTACAGGACAAAGTGGAAGAGATGTTGATTGCGGCAGATTATGCTAAGACTGCAAAGGCGTACATCTTGTACCGCGCGGAGCATGCAAAGATTCGTCAGGCTGAAGGAGACCTGATGGATATTTATAAAGAGTTGACTTTTCGGGATGCGCGTGACGTGGACATCAAGCGCGAGAATGCAAACATCGACACGGACACCGCGATGGGGACCATGCTCAAATATGGTTCCGAGGGATCGAAATACTTTATCAACAACTATGTGCTGCCAAAGGATATTGCAGCGGCGCACATCAACGGCGATATCCACATCCATGACGAAGATTTTTATATGCTGACAGAAACCTGCTGTCAGATTGATCTGCTCAAGCTTTTTAAGGGTGGATTTTGTACAGGGCACGGTTTCCTTCGGGAGCCGAACGACATCCGCAGTTATGCCGCGCTGGCGTGTATTGCAATTCAGGCCAATCAGAACGAAATGCACGGCGGACAGAGTATCCCCAATTTCGATTATTCCATGGCGCCGGGCGTTGCCAAGACCTTCCGCAAGGCGTACTATCGTGAACTGGCGAAATATCTCCATATCACAAAGGGAATGTCCATGAGCGATGCCAAGGCGTTGGCATCTACCGTTCAAAACGATCTGCCCGGCCCGGTAAAGCTCGGCAATACCGACGAATACGGCAAGGCGGTGATCGCTTATCTGCCGCGCCATCAACGGGAGAACGGCTTTGAAGAAATCACAGAAGCAGAGGCCCGTGAGGCGCATCAATATGCAGTGGAGGCGGCGACTACCAGCACAAATGATGCTACTTATCAGGCGATGGAAGCACTGGTGCACAATTTGAATACCATGCATTCCCGTGCAGGCGCCCAAGTGCCATTTTCCTCTTTGAACTACGGCACCGATACGTCCCCGGAGGCGCGTATGGTGATTCGAAACCTGTTGCTTGCCACAGACCGCGGCTTGGGCGACGGGGAAACCCCCATCTTCCCTGTGCAGATTTTTAAGGTGAAAGAGGGAATCAGTTACAACGAGGGAGATCCGAACTATGACCTCTTTAAACTGGCTTGCCGGGTAAGCGCAAAGCGGCTGTTCCCCAATTTCAGTTTCCTCGACGCGCCGTTCAACCTCCAGTATTACAAAGAAGGCGATTATGATACGGAGGTCTCCTATATGGGCTGCCGGACCCGTGTGATGGGCAATGTGCATGACCGTACACATGAGACTACGTGTGGGCGCGGCAATCTGAGTTTTACTTCCATCAATCTGCCCCGCATCGGTATTGAAGCAAAGGGCGACATCAAGCGTTTTTACGAGCTGCTCGATAAGCGCATTGATCTGGTGATTCGCCAGCTGTTACACCGGTTCCAGATTCAGTGCAGCAAGAAGGTGTACAATTACCCCTTCCTGATGGGACAGGGGGTTTGGCTGGATTCGGATAAGCTGGGCCCGGAAGATAATATTGCAGAGGTGCTCAAGCACGGTACGCTCAGCATCGGGTTTATCGGCTTGGCTGAAACCTTGAAGGCCCTAACCGGAAAGCATCATGGGGAGAGCGAAGAATGCCAAAAACTTGGTCTGGAGATCGTCGGCTATATGCGCAAGCGTATGGATGACGAGAGCGAGAAACGCGGGTTGAATTTTACACTCTTGGCTACGCCTGCGGAAGGATTGTCCGGCCGTTTTGTCCGTATTGACAAAAAAAAGTATGGCATTATCCCTGGAATTACGGACCGCGAGTATTACACCAACAGTTTCCATATTCCGGTGTATTATCCGATCAATGCCTATCGAAAGATTCAGTTGGAAGCACCTTATCATGCGTTGACCAATGCAGGCCACATCAGTTATGTGGAATTGGATGGCGATACAGCGAAGAATGTGGATGCATTTGAGTCCATTATCCGCTGCATGAAGGAGGCCGGCATCGGGTACGGTTCGGTAAACCATCCGGTAGACCGTGACCCGATCTGTGGTTATACCGGCGTGATTGACGACGTTTGCCCGCGGTGTGGACGCCATGAAGGGGAAGGAATTTCCATGGAGAAGCTGGATGAGCTGCGCAAGCGCTATCCCGGCGTGCCACACTTTGCAGGAAAAACTTGAGTAAATGTTGATAGAACACATTTGGAATGAAAATAAATCTGAAAAGGAGTTTGATGATGATGGCAACGACTCATGTAACAGCAAATTTGGTCGGCGAGGGCGTCGGCTTTGAAAGAATCCGCAGGATTACCGGCTACTTGGTCGGCACGATGGACCGGTTCAACGATGCGAAGCGCGCGGAAGAACACGACCGTGTGAAGCATGGCCTCTCTAAGAATTAGCGGTATTGTACCGGAGTCGATTGTGGATGGAAAGGGCATCCGCTATGTGATCTTTACACAGGGATGCCCACACCACTGCCCCGGTTGCCATAACCCACAGACACATGATTTTTTCGGCGGCCGTATGGTGGACACGGACGACCTTCTGGAGGAGCTGCGGGAGAACCCGCTGTTAAAAGGGGTGACCTTCAGCGGAGGAGAGCCTTTTTGTCAACCGGCGCCGTTGGCGGAGCTGGCGCGTAAAATCCACGCGTGCGGCCTGGACGTGACCGTCTATACGGGGTACACCTATGAGCAATTGATCGACCAGCACAATCCGGATACGGATGAACTGCTTCGGCAGGCGGATGTTTTGATTGACGGCCGCTACGAGCAGGACAAGCGCGACTTGACGCTCCGCTTCCGCGGGAGCAGCAACCAGCGTGTGATCGACATGAACCGCACCCGCGCAGAGGGGCGGGTTGTTGTAGAGCAATTGGATGAAGAATAAAAAAAGAGCCGCTTTGCGGTCCCAAATGCGGGAACGGAGGGCGGCTCTTTTTGTGTCATTTTTGTAATATATGAAATAAATAGAATTATTGAAAAATAGAGAATATTATTATAAAATATATTTGAAAAGAAAATTTAAAATTAAAAAATTTATTCTAGCGCGCAGAAAAGCTTTTATTAAAGGCCTAATAAAAATAATAGTGAACTTTAAAATGAAAAGGGCGATTAAACGGACTTTTGCAATAATATGTGTAACTATAGTGGTACTTGCATGCAACTTTTCAGCTCTAACAAAAGCCAAAATTGATTCAGATGATGGTTTACAAATCCGGTATAAACAATTAACACAATATGTTGAAGATTTTTTAGATTTAGAAGAAGGAAAGTTATCTCAACCTTATGAACTTTATGACATAAATGACGAAGTTAACGCATTGCTTTTTACTATTAAAGATGGTGGCTATAGTATCATTCATATTGACAACTATGATGTTCCTGAATATTCATTCGAAAGCAATACCTATTATAAATTGGATGGAAGCAAACTGTATTACGATGGCCCTTTAAACGATTATCAGCAGGTAGCCAATAACGAATTAGAGAACGCTCTGACGAAATCTGTTGTTTCAAAATGGGTTTTAGAGTCAACTGAATGGTATGGAATTCCATCATCTTATATTGAAACGAAGGCTGTTACACGTGTAGCTAGGGTAACACAGACAATATCGAGAATATTGCCAAATTACTCCTACAATCCAGATGGCAGATGCGGCGCTGTAGCTGTTTCTATGTGGCTAAGATATGATAATATTATTATGATATGCGATATATACCAAGTGATTTGGAAACAAGTGATGGAAAGAAATTCATAATCGATATGACTGACCTTATTCCGTTACATGCTATTCTTGGTACTGTATTAAGCGGACTTAGAGAACATTTAGATGAGCAGGGACTAAATGGTGCGGATATTTCTATGGACAATCCCAGTATATCACTTGTAGCATCCTATGTTACAAGTGATAAACCTTTTATCCTCGGTGTAAGAGGACATGCTGAGCTGGGAGATCACTATGTCACTGGGTATGGCTATGAGTCGGCAGGCGGAAGCAATTACGCGATTGTGAATGACGGACATGGAGAAAGTGGCGTTAGGATCAATATGAATTCCAGTGGGATGCAACAGATGATTGGATAGTAGATCATAGAGAATCGAAAATAGTTTTATAAGGATCGCTTGATATGGTATTCGAGAAACTTAAAAACTCTAACAGGAAAAAAGCAATAGGAATTGTTATTGCTTTAGGAGTATTGTTTTGTATCTGGTTTTTTACAGGAAATACGACGATACAAGGGGATGCTGTCGACCGGCTGGTGATCTCTTCGATCCCACGGATGGATTTGCAGAAGGAGACGGAGAACCCGGAGGACATCCAGATGTTTGCCGGGCGCTGGAACCAGCTCCCCTGCTATCCGTCGCTCCCGCCGCTGGGCAACGGGACCATCGGATGGTTCCGGTTCCGCACAAGGGAAACCGGCAATGTCCACCGGGTATTTATCACCGGTTCCCACACAATCACTTTTGACAATCGGGCGTACTATACCCCGGTGGATTTGGGCCAGTGGTTTCCGGAGCTCTACCAATCCCTGGAGGATGTGCTGGAGGAGCCGTTTTCCTATGAGACTTTGTCATAAGCGAATGTTTCCATCGAATCCTTCCCGGACATGGAAGATCGAATCGAACCCGGTGGCAAGAAGAAGGGCTTTGAAGTGCACGATGTCGTTGTGAAAAAGATGCACATAAGGAAAAAACTTATAATGAGTGTGTTATTTTAAAGCTAGTAAATTTAAAGCTAATCAAGCGGAGAATGATTTGGCTTTTACCTTCGATGAAACCATTTGGATGGGAGGAAATCCGATGATCTGCATTCAAAACAAAAGAGGGACAGGCCGTGCGATTTTGTTGACCCTGTTTCTGGCGTTCCTTTTACCGGCGGGCGCCGCGCCGGCACAGGCGGCGGGCGGGACCAGCGTCTCAATGGATGGCAAAGATGTGAATTCCAGCACAGTGGTCGTTTTGCCAAAGGATGCAGCCGTAGCGTTTTCACTCAAGTTGAACGGAACTTATGGAAAGGGATATACCAGCGGGAATGGCACTGTGGCGCAGACCGGGACGGTGCAGCGGTTTGCCGACGGGCAGGCCGTCTATGCGGTCAAAGCGGTCGGGCAGCCGGGCGAGAGCGCGGGTCTGTACATCGACGGAGAAAAGATTTTGGAAATGAAAATTGCAGCGGGAGCGGTATGTCCCGCCTGCGGGGAGACGGACTGTGCGTTTGTCCAAGTGGAAGATGGAAGCTGGCGGACGGGCGGCGAACAACGGGACTGTGTACATTATGCCTATGGGAAAGATACCCGCGAGGCAATGGACGTATATAATATCTATACATGTTCCAAATGCGGGGCATCCCCCAAAATGCAAACCGGGATTGCACACCGGTGGATCTGCCATGGTTCACGTGGGTAATGTGATTTCCTTTCCACAGAATACCGGATAAGCCAAAAACGGAAAAACAGAAGCTGGAACCCAAAATGGATTCCAGCTTCTGTTTTTCTATCGGATTTCAGGTTAAAAAAGAAGGTTGTATACAATACCATCGGATTACCGGCGTGCCGGCGCGGGATCGCGGGCAGGTTCCGCTGGGCGGCCGGGAATCTTTGGAAGGGAATCGAAGCCCGGCTGCAAGTCAGCGTCGGTCGGGATGTAATCGGTCATGGTCTTCTCCATGTAGGAGGTATAAGCGGCCATATCGAAGTAGCCGGTCCCGGTCAAGCCGAACAGGATGGTCTTTTCCTCGCCGGTCTCCTTGCACTTGAGGGCCTCGTCGATCGCCACGCGGATGGCGTGGGAGGACTCCGGTGCGGGAAGGATGGTCTCCACGCGCGCAAACAGCATTGCCGCGTCGAATACCTTGGTCTGCTCGACGGAACGGGCTTCGTCGATCCAGCCGTCGTGGTAGAGTTTGGACACGATCGGGGACATGCCGTGGTAACGCAGACCGCCCGCATGGTTCGGAGAGGGGATGAACCCGCTGCCCAGGGTGTACATGCGCGCCAGCGGCGTGACCTTTCCGGTATCGCAATAGTCGTACGCATACAGGCCGCGGGTCAGGGACGGACAGGAGGCGGGCTCGACCGCGATGAAATACGGGTTCTTTTTGCCCAAAAGCTTATCTTGCATGAAGGGGGCGATCAAGCCGCCCAGGTTGGAACCGCCGCCAGCACAACCGATCACAATATCCGGGTACTCGCCGAGAATATCCATGGCCTTTTTGGCCTCCAGGCCGATGATGGACTGGTGCAATAGGACCTGGTTTAGAACCGAACCGAGCACATAGCGGCACCCCTGGGTCGTGGTGGCCACTTCGATTGCTTCGGAGATCGCACAACCCAAGCTTCCCGTCGTGTCTGGATTGTTTGCCAGGATAGCGCGGCCCACCTGGGTGGTGTCGCTTGGACTGGGGATAACATTTGCACCAAAGGTCTGCATAATCGCCTTGCGGTATGGCTTTTGATTATAAGAGCCCTTTACCATAAAGACGGTTAGTGGGATTCCGAAATATCCGCACGCTTCAGCAAGGGCGGTTCCCCACTGCCCGGCGCCGGTTTCCGTGGTCAAGCTGGTCATCCCCTGCTTTTTGGCATAGTAGGCCTGCGCGACCGCAGAATTCAACTTATGGCTGCCGGATGTGTTGTTCCCCTCAAACTTAAAGTAAATCTTTGCCGGTGTGCCAAGGTATTTTTCAAGGTCATAGGCGCGGTTCAGCGGGGAGGGCCGGTAGGCTTTATAGATGTTCAGCACTTCCTCGGGAATATCAAAATAGCGAGTCGTGCTGTCCATCTCCTGCGCCGCCAGTTCTTCGCAGAAAATCGGATAAAGCTCTGGGGTCTTGATCGGCTCAAAAGTTGCCGGGTTCAGCATTGGGTCGGGCTGATCCTTCATATCCGCGCGCAGATTGTACCATTGTGTGGGGATTTGCTCCTCTGTTAAATTAAATCTGTGTGGAATCTTTGCCATGCGAATTTCCTCCTTTTGGTTTATAGAAACAAAAAAGCCCTTGCCCCATCTTCTGGGACAAGAGCATTCACTCCTGCGGTACCACCCGGATTGCGTTTTCACGCCGCTTGTTCCGCACACTTCCATGTGCGCTCCCTTGGTAACGGGTGGAGATCCCGTCGGAAGCTACTGGGAATTTCATCCGTTCGCCCCGCCCTCATAAGCCCATTCCATAGACCGCTGCCCACCACAATCACACCACCTGTGGCTCTCTTTTGAGCGCTTTGCCTATGTACTCTCCTTACTCAACGGTTTCTTTTGTTGATTTCATTATAGAAATCGGAGGCGCGTTTGTCAAGAGAGAGATTCAAATATTTTTATTTTCCACTTAAATTTAACGCTTTATAGCAAATAATACAAAGAGAGCGTCGTGTTTTACTTGCAAAAATAGGAGTATAGGGATATAATCATACAAATACCAAATTTTTAGGAGGAACCAATTTATGCAGCTTAACCAACCTGTTCAAAATCCTGCGTTTATCAGCAAGCTCAAGCAGTTTGATTCAAATAAAACAAGGAAAGACGAACTGGAACTCATCGAAGAAATGCGCAAAATGCGCTACATCACCCCGGTGACCTTGACCGGAAAATCCGAAGATGGAACGCCCAACCAGCAGACCCAGGTCAAGTTCCGGGCCGCGACTACCACAAAGGGCGAGAGCTTTTTTGCTATGTTCTCTGATATGGACGAGCTTAAAAAGTGGGCAGCGGATGCAGAGGACACGATGACCCTCGATTTCTCCGAATTGCGCACGCTGGTACATGGCCAGAAAGGCCAGGTGGCGGGTTTTGTAGTCAATCCATCGACGCAGAACTTGGTGATCCGCACCAACACCATGGAGCAGATCGCCCATCCGCTTCAGCAGCGTCCGATCAGCCCCGACATGGTTGTGCTGTCCAAGCCCGATCCATATCCGACAGAACTGGTAAAGGCGCTCTGCGATTTCTTTAAAACTCGCAACGAAGTGCTCAGCGCATGGCTGTTCACAGCGAACTACAAGGCCAACGCCACCGAGCCGCATCATCTGGTAATTGTCAGCCTCACCCAGGGGGTACAGCAGGAAGAACTCTTTAAGGCGACCATCGACGCTTGCCATAA
>OLNN01002210.1_pt1 | contig 14273 bp, 8 predicted proteins | sample 1672141 | NCBI WGS metagenome assembly OLNN01 (sample SAMEA3136652, study PRJEB25190) | human gut metagenome | biome: human gut; feature: human-associated habitat; material: faeces | place: Austria | collected 2013 | reverse complement strand
ATCCCGCATAGTTACTGAGATAATCCACAGCTGGAATTTAGTTTTTCATTTAAGTATTTTCTCAAACAACGGGCGAGACAATGCGTTATAGTAAAAAAACAGGCAGCAATTTTACGCCCTGAATCACGTAAAACTACTGCCTGTCTCGTTCTTATCGCAACGGCCCCCAGATAAGCCCGGAACTACTGTATTAACAGTAAAGCGGACATCCGCAATCCATCCCTGCATCCCTGCTGCTCTGCTGACAGGGCCTAGCTTCGCTACTTGCTCATAAACGCAGTCGCTTCGCACACTTGAAGCGGGGGAATGCTTATCTGCGTTCAAAAGCTGCACGCGCCTTCTCCAGTCCTTCTCCCAGCACATCCATCGTCCGCTCATAGGAATCCTCCGGCTGGTCGCCAAGATCAGTGATTCCGGTCTTCTCCGGAAGGGTATCTACATCATCCAGCGGAAGGATATAATACTTCGATCCATTATTCTGGAACCGGTATACCCAGGTCGGCAACAAATCGATCCCGGAGATATCCACCGTGCCATTGGTGTTCTGATGCAGGGAAAGTGTCACCATCACGCCGTCCTCGGTATGTCCGGTCGGCATCTCATCCATCAGATAAGTTCTCTGATTCGAAAGTGCATTTCCAACGGAAAAGATACAGAACATCTGCTTCTTTCCATCTGCGCTCTGAAAGACATCGATCGGCTGCAGACAGTGCGGATGCCCGCCAATGAGCGCATCTACGCCAAGATCACACAGCTTCTGCGCAATTTCCCGCTGCTGCTCCGACTCCTTCAGCTGATACTCCGTCCCCCAGTGAAGGTTGACCACAATAAACCGTGCGCCCTCCTTTTTCATGTCCCGGATCCGTTCATCAGCCTCCGCATAAAAATCATCCAGCGCATCGTAGTCAAACGTATTAATCAATCCCACATCATCCGAGCTGACCGGAATACCATTAATATCCGCGCCACTGCCCTTTGTCTCATATACATAGTCTAGGAAGCCGACCTGTATGCCATTCACATCTGCAAGGTAATACGGTTTATCCTCGGCTTTCTCGCGCACGCCGGTATAGGCGATCTGATTTTCTTCATAGACCTCCATCGTCCGATGAAAGGACGTGGAAAGTCCATCATATACATGATTTGTTGCCAGCATCTGCAGATCTACGCCGCTGTCCTGCACGTTTTTCACAATCGCATCCGGCGACTTAAAATTCGGATAACCGGAATAATCTGATCCCGATAAAGTGCCTTCGAACTCGCAGGTCATAAAATCCGGTGCACTGTAATATGACGTAATATATTTAAAAATCGACGAAAAATCATAATTGCCCTCCGCATCCGGATAAGAACTGATAAACGGCGAATGCAGCAGCACACATCCGGTGCTTCCAAGCGTCGCATCGGCTTCAGCGTAAATGCTGACCTCCCCTGTCTCTGTCTCCGTCTGCACCACAGCCGCTCCAGTTCCTGCTGATGCCGGCTTTTTCAGGCTGTGCACCACACGTCCGCCGATCGATCCTGCCAGAAGCAGGAAAAAAACAGCGCCTGCTCCGATTCCAATGCCGGTCATCAAACGCCGCTTTTTCTCTCTTTCTACATATGCTTCATACTGCGCCGGTGACATCGTTTTTTTCAGATGCTCCAGCCAGATCTGTTCCTTTTCTCTTCTGGAACGCGGTGCACTGGTTTTCCGTGCCTGCCCTCCGGATTTTTTATTGCCTTCATGAAGCGCTCCGCTTCTCTTTTCTTCCATATCCGTATCTTCCACCTGTATCTTCTGTTTTCACTTCCGGTCTCATCTTACACTTTTCCCGGTAAAATACAAGCAAATTTATCTCAATTTTTTAAAGATACTTTTAAATCTCTGTTAAGCTTCTCTTTCCCCTCAGCTTTCCAGCGCTTCCAGAAATGCATTCAGCCGGGCCAGCAGCAGATCAATCTCAATGTCATGCACAGCAGCAGCCTCTTCCAGCGTCTCCATCTGAGAAGACGGGCAGCCGATGCAGTGCATCCCGCCAGCCATAAGAACCGGTGCCAGCCCCTGATTGATATCGAGCAGCTCTCCAATCGTCATATCCTTTGTAATTGTAACCGATGCCATAATCATTTCCTCCGTTTTTTGTAAATTCCATGTACAGTATAGTGTCTGCACAAGTGCTGTGCCAATTCTGAGTACCTTTTATCAAACTGATAAACCACAGTGCGGTACTGAGTTTATCATAATATAGCTTCCAAGAAACGGCAAGTCCGTTTCTTGGAAAAGGCGCGTTTTTTGCGCCGCAAATCTAACGATAGGGTTCGCGAAGCGATTCCTAGAGTATAGCTTCCCAGAAACGGCAAGTCCGTTTCTTGGAAAAGGCTAAACTAACCCATGTCTCTGCAGAAATACACCCTAAAACAGATTTCACACTTGTCTAATCCGACGTTTTGTATTACAATGAATGAAAGATTTCCAACGAGATCTAATACGTAAAATATAAGGAGGATACAATCATGGCATACGTTATTTCTGATGAGTGTGTAGCTTGCGGAACATGTGCAAGCGAGTGCCCGGCAGACGCTATTTCTGAGGGAGATGGCAAGTACGTTATCGACGCTGATGCATGTCTTGAGTGCGGCACCTGCGAAGCAGCTTGTCCGACCGGCGCTATCTCTGCTGAGTAATTCAAATGTAAACGGATTGCAGAATCCGTCAGAAAAGCAGTTGGGTCAATGCAGCCCGACTGCTTTTTCGTTTGTAAAATTACAGCCTTACCGCTTTCCAAAGCATTTCTCTAAAAATGTGCGGAGCCAGGTTTTTTTCTGCATTTCCCGCTCTGCGGCAGCCTCTTCTAAAGCAGACTGATACAGCTCAAACAGATTTGCAGCCTCTTCCCGGATCATCTCACAGAGCACCTTCTCCAGCTTTTCATTTTGTTCCTCCACAACCTCTGCGATCAGCCGTTTCAGGATCGCCTCAAAACGGCGCATATTTTCTTTTTTCTCATCCGGGACGATCTCAAAGACCGGAGGTTCGGATTCTTCCGAAGAGTCGTCTGTGTCCTGCGTTCGCTGTTCTGCCGGCTGATTCTGTCCGTCGTCTGTTTCATACGCCGTATCTTGTTCTACTGTTTTCTCTTCTCGTCGCTTCTGCTTATTTTGCACTTCACCGGCACCGTATTTGTTGCTTTCCCATGACGGTTCTTCTGCCTGTTGCCCTTCGGCTAATACTTTATCAGCCTGCACATGGATCTCTTTTAGCGGTTGCAGCCTGTCCAGCTTCCAGACACTCCTTGCGATCTGCTGAGCTTCCTGTTCTTCTTTTTCTTCTGATCCATCACGATCCTTCAGCCGCTCTTCCCCCTCAAACAGCAGCCGGATCGCCTTCAGCTGAATTCCGCAGTCTTTCAACTCCTTTGTGCGTCGAAACAGCGCAATGTCGCGCTCGGAATACATGCGATGTCCCTGCGTGCTTCTTCCGACCGGGACATGCAGTTCCTCTTCCCAGTAACGCAAAACGTGCGACTCTACACCGATGAGCCGCACTGCTTCTGATACAGAATATTCTTTTTCTTCCATAAGTCCTCTCCCCTTTTTCCATCCGGTATCTTATGACATCATCATTTGATGATGTTGTGGTCAAAAGGTATTTTGACCCCTATGATACATGTATATGCAGGGGAGAGGGAAAGTAGAACTGTTATACGTTTTTTAACCGAATCAAGCAAGTCCCCTGCTTCAATTGCGCAAAGCAATAAGCAGTGGGTTGGGACTTGCTTGTATCAGGAGTGGTACAAGCCACTCCTGATAAGCTGCGAAGCAGCTATTCGGTTATGAGCAAGTAGCGAAGTGGATTGCGAATATCCGCTTTGACTGCGGACGTTCTGAGCAGGCCACAGATCCGTTTGCGTTGCAAACTATCCGCTGCTAAAGCAGCTCCTATCTGTGGCTGATGGGCGTTCCGCCCATCCCAAGGTGCAAGGATAGCCCTTCGCAAATAAATTTGCTGCGGGCTATCCTTGCACCTTGCTGCTGCTCAAAACTGTTATTTCTTCATATTTGCGAACTTGGTGTAGCGTGGGAGCCATGCCAGCTCTACGGTTCCGATCGGGCCGTTTCTCTGCTTGGCAATGATGACTTCAGCCACGTCTTTTTTCTCGGTGTCGTGATTGTAGTAGTCATCGCGGTACAGGAACATGACGACGTCCGCGTCCTGCTCGATCGCCCCGGACTCACGCAGGTCAGAAAGCATCGGCCGGTGATCCGGACGCTGCTCAACCGCACGGGACAGCTGAGACAGTGCTACCACCGGCACCTGCAGCTCACGCGCGATCTCCTTTAACGACCGGGAAATATCCGAAATTTCCTGCTGGCGGGATTCCGATTTGCGACTGCCCTGCATCAGCTGCAGGTAGTCGATCATGATAATGCCGAGATTGTGCTCCAGCTTGTATTTTCTGCATTTGCTGCGAAGCTCTGAGACAGAAATACCAGGCGTGTCATCAATGATCAGATTCGACCGGCCGATCACACCGGCTGCTTCGATCAGGCTGGACCAGTCATTGTCACTCAAATTTCCGGTACGGAGGATCTGGGAATCCACCCTGGATTCCAGCGCAAACAGACGGTTTACGAGCTGCTCCTTGGACATCTCGAGGCTGAAGATCGCGACTGTCTCATTGCTGCGGAACGCCATATATTCTGCAATATTCAACACGAATGCCGTCTTTCCCATAGAAGGACGGGCTGCGATCAGAATCAGATCCGACGGCTGGAAGCCGGATGTTTTGTAATCCAGATCGATAAAGCCGGTCGGCATTCCGGTAACGCTTCCCTTCATCCGGCTGGCCGCCTCGATCTTATCCAGCGCATTGAGCACCACGTCCTTGATCGGAACAAATTCATCATTTGTCTTTCGCTGCAGCACCTGGAAAATTTTCTTCTCCGTGTCCTCCATGATCTCCTCTACGCTGTCTTTTCCCGCATAGCACGCCGAGGCGATTTCCTCATTTACCCGGATCAGTCTGCGCAGGGCTGCCTTCTCCGACACAATTTTCGCATAAGTCCCTACATTGACAGAGGTCGGAACCTTCGTAATCATATCCCGGACAAATTCCAGACTGCTGATCTCCGGCGGCACATCCTTCTCCTTCAGCCGGTTTTGCAGGGTGATCAGATCGACCGGAACATTCTCGGTATACAGTTCCACCATCGCTTCAAACAAAATCCCGTACTGCTTCTGGTAAAAATCATCTACCGTCAGAATCTCCGAAGCAATCGTGATCGCATCCCGGTCCATCAGCATCGCACCGATGACCGACTGCTCTGCTTCCACATTGTTTGGCATGACCCGTTTCAGTAATTCATCTGCCACAATCTATTTCCTCCTGAACAAGCGGAAATCTGCTCCGTTTTGTTATGATCTCCGCCGTAAAATATAACCAGACTGCGCAGTACCCTGCAAAGTCTGGTTATTCCGTGTTGCTGCTTATCCCTCTACCACATGTACCCGCATCTTCGCTGTCACTTTGGTGTGCAGTTTGATACCGATCTCGGTGTAGCCAAGTGCCTTCACCGGTGCATCCAGTAAAATCTTTTTCTTATCGATCTCATAGCCGAGCTGCTTTTTGATCTCCTCTGCGATCTCTTTCGTCGATACGGATCCGAATACCCGTCCGCCTTCGCCTGCCTTGACGGAAACCCGGATCTCTTTATCCTTCATCTCCTCGGCCAGCTTTTTTGCTGCCTCCAGATTTTCCTTTGCGACCTTCTCTTCATTGGCCTTCTGCAGCTTCAGGTCATTGATGTTCTGACCGTTTGCCTCTTTACCAATCCCCTTTTTCAGAAGCATATTTCTTGCATATCCGTCGCTGACATTTACAACATCGCCCTTTTTTCCAAGTGCCTTTACATCCTGTAATAAAATAACCTTCATAATTAAATCGCTCCTTCTTTCGTCATCTGTGTCAGTACTTCTTTCAGCTTCACCCTTGCGCCCTCCAGATCGGTATCCTTCAGCTGTGCACCGGCAATATTCATATGGCCTCCGCCGCCAAGGCGCTCCATAATGATCTGAACATTTACCTCATCAATCGCACGGGCGCTGATATAAACCTTCCCTTCATATTCGGTCAGCACAAAGGAAGCCTTTACACCGACAATATTCAGCAGCTCATTTGCTGCCTGCGCGCCGACCACCGTCGGACTCTCCAGACCTTCGCTCGGACAGTTGCTGATCGCATAGCAGCCCATAAATGCCTCTGCATGCCGGACTGCCTCCGCCTTGGCCTTGTAAGTATCCATATCACTGCGGAACGCCTTGCGCACGCGCGTCACATCCGCACCATATCTTCTTAAAAATGCTGCCGCTTCAAATGTTCGCATTCCGGTCTTTGCCACAAAATTGTTCGTATCGATGATGATACCGGCATACATGCAGTCCGCCTCATACGGTTTGAGCTTCGTCTCATCGTCGTAGTACTGCAGGATCTCGGAAATCATCTCACAGGCTGAGGATGCCGACGGCTCAATATAGGACAGCGAAGCATTCTCTATCTTCTCCGTTCCCTGCCGGTGATGATCCAGCACAACGATCGTCTTCGTCAGATACAGAATCTCCTCGCACTCTACGATGCCCGGACGGTTCGTATCAACTACGACCACGACCGTATTCTGATTCGTCAGCTCGATTGCCTTCTCGTGCGTAATGAAAATGTTCTCATAAGCCTCATCGCTGGACTTCAGCATGTTGACCCACGGGCGGATACTGCTGTTGATCTCACCGAGCACAATATACGCCGGTTTATCGACCTGCATTGCTGCGCGGCAAACACCGACACAGGCACCTAAGGAATCAATATCCGTCATCTGATGCCCCATGACAATCACGCGTTCCCGTGAAGCGATCATTTCACGCAACGCCTGCGACTTTACACGCGCCCGTACTCTGGTATTTTTCTCGGAATGTTGTGTCTTTCCACCGAAAAATGCCATCTTGTCATAGTCTTTCACAACGGTCTGGTCGCCGCCCCGCGCCAGCGCCATCTCCATCGCCACACGGGCTGCTTCATAATTCTGTGCATATCCGCCACAGTTCATACCGATTCCGATGCTGACCGTCACTGCAATGGAATTTCCGATGTTCACCGTCTTGACGTCCTCCAGCACTGAAAAGCGATCCTCTTCCATCGTGTCCAGGCTCTTGCGGTTGATAACGAGCAGGTACTTATCCTTTTCCAGCTTCTTAATCAGCCCGTCCGCCGTCGCAACATACTTCGTAATCCGTCGATCCACGAGCGCTTCCAGCATGGATCTGCGCACTTCCTCTACGCTCTCCATCACCTCATCGTAATTATCCATATACAAAAGCCCGACTACCGGATTCTGTTCGTAAGTCTCTTTCTTATACTCGGAAAGCTCTATAATGTCAAACAGGCACAGCGCTACTGCGAAACAGGAACCGGAAATCCGCTCCACCACTGCACTGTCGTCAATCAACTCTTCAAACGGGATCCGCTTCATGCACACGCGGTACCTTCGCCCTGCATGCTCGATCTCAACCTCACGTTCCTCTGAATCCAGCGGAAAATGTGCTGAGTTCAGCTGCGAAAAAACGGCAGAAATATTTCCGTGATAGCTGTCGCTCTTTCCGGTCAGCTGACACATCGCATCGTTCATGCGCAGAATCTTTCCGTCCGCCTGAACAAGACTGTACGGAACGACGAATTCCTTCAGCATGTCCCGCTCAATCTCACTGTATTTCCGTGAAAAATCCAGCAGCTCTGCAAGCACCTTGGGCCGGTAATACACATCCAGGCCAAGGATGGTCAGGTATACCATCACCGTAAAGCCTCCGACAATTACTCCGGCTAATGTATTAATATAAAGTACCACTGCCGTCAGCACGAGCAGCATCAGCGTCAGAAAAATACACCAGTACCAGTGACGCATCAGCTTACCACTGTACTTCATCTGAGATTTATTTTTTGATATATCATGATCCATCTCGTCGTCAACCTTCCTGTTTTGTGTATTGTGGGTGGGTAGCTGCCTATGTTTTCTATTCCGGACGTTCCGCACAAGCCACAGACCCGCTTGCTTCGCAAGCGATTCGCTACCTCACCCGGTAGCTTCTGTCTGTGGCTGAGGGGCGTCCCGCCCCTCTCAGCCTGGCTCACACAGCCTCCGGCAAATAAATTTGCCTCCACCTGGCTGAGCCAAGCTGCCTTGTGCGGAACTGTTAGGGTTCATTCTACCACACTCTTTAAATGAAGAAAAGAGTTTTATGCCTCTATCATGTTCCGGATATTCTGCATTTCTTCATCCAGAGCGGAGATGGCTTCCGCACAGACGCGGAGTCGCTCGGTGATGACCTCCTCATTTTTTACATCCTTCTTATAACGCAGCTTATGATCCACACTTGCCCAGAAATCCATTGCAATGGTGCGGAACTGTACCTCGACCTTCACAAAGGTCTTTCCCTCTTTTAAAAATACCGGAACCTCCAGAATCTGATGCAGACTGCGGTAGCCGTTCGGCTTCGGGTTCTTGATGTAATCCTTCGTGCGGATGAGCCGAATGTCGTCCTGCTTAATCAGAAGATCCGATAAATGATAAATGTCCTCCTGAAATGCGCAGACTACCCGGATTCCGGCCACATCGTAAAGATTTTCCTCAATCGTGCGTTCCAGATCTTCCTCGTGAAACTCATAGCCCCTGCGCACCAGCTTCTCCATAATACTCTCCGGACTTTTTAAGCGACTCTCTATCGACTCAAACGGATTGCGATCATACTGAAGTGAAAATTCTGCATTGAGCACCTTCAGCTTCGTCTCCACCTCCATGATTGCGCACCGGTACTTATTCATCATCTTCATAAACTTTTTCCCGGTCTCCAGCAGTTCTATATAACGATATATGTCTGTACCTTTAATTCCTGTCTCCAATTCCTTACCCTCCAATATAATGATGCCAGGGTCAAAAGCCTGAAACCACGATGTGCTTGCACAGGAGTGGTTTTATGGCTTAATGACCCGCCCCGATATGAGCATAAAAGTGGAGCGCAAGCTTCACGATATGCGAATATTGGGCAGGATTGTGGGAGTACGAAGTACGGAACAATCCGTAAGGCATCTTTTAACCTTAATACAATGATGCCAGGGTCAAAAAGCCGTTCATGCTTGCATGATAAGGCTTTTGAACTTGGGATCCGTCAAACATGAGAAAATAGCGATTTACGTAGTAAATCAGCGGATTTCGAATGTTTGCAGAATTGCGGGGGAATGCTTATCTGCGTTCATCCTCTCCTTATACTATACCACAAGAAGAAGGGACTGTCACTCAAAACCCGAGCACAGTCCCGCTTCTCCACCTTCCTCATTTCCGATTGTAAAGCACCCCGCTTCGTGCTCTGCGCACCTTCCGCGGCGAAATGCTTATTCTATATGCGTTTGCATCCAGCTTTTCCGACGCAAAGCCAATCCAACACCTGTGGCAAAAATCCCGGCTGAAAGAAGCAGCACGAGCAGCCATTCTCCAAGCGGCGTCCCATCTCCGGTCTTCGGCGGTGTCGCGTGATCTGACTCCTTTACATTCTGAACCTTCTGCCGCACCTTCACAACCTCCGTATGATCATCCTCATATGCAAAACGGACCTTATATTCCTGATCGTCCTTCTGATAACCTGCCGGTGCTTTTGTCTCCACAAGGGTATACGTCTTTTCCTTCCCGGCCCGCCCGTTTGCGAATGTCGCGATCTCCAGTACGCTGCTGACTGCTTCTCCGTTTTTGTCTGTCACCAGCTCCTCCAGTACGCTGCCATCTTCATCCCGCAGTTCAAAATGAGCACCTTCCAGCAGCTGATCTGTCTTTTTGTCACGTTTTTCGATTCGAAGCTGTCCCATGGCATGTTTATCAAACATATGCACCGGCTGCACTTCTCCGGTATTCTCGACCGTAAACGTCACATCCTCTGCGACTACATAGCCAAACGGTGCCGTCTCCTCCCGTAAGATATACGCATGGCCGGGCTCCAGTCCCCGGATACTGTGTAGCTTCTCCCCGGATGTCCATGTATCAACGATATGCTCCTGCTCATCAAACACCGTCAGCTTCGCCCCCGGAATTTCTGCGCAGTCTGTCACATCCTGCTTCGATATCTCTACCGTCGTCTGTATATCAGAAACGGTCAGGTACATAACATTGCTTCCATCCGGATCCACGGTCAGCTCCAGCTCTTCTCTTTCACTGATCTGTGCTGCCACTTTTTCTGGTATACCGGCTCCAAGATCAATTTTCACCGGCGTTTCGTCCTTTACATAGCCCGCAGGAGCCTCCAGCTCTTTCACATAATAAATCCCAAGTGGCAGATCTGCGTCAAATACCGCTTCGCCATTCGCATCTGATACTGCAGCCGCTATCTGCTGATCCTTCCCGCAGAGCACATTTCCCTTCGTATCACAGAGTATCTCCCCTGCATATAAACCAAATTTTCCACCGCCCAGTGGCTTTTTTGTCTCGTTATCCACTTTTCGGATACCGATTTTCCACCGTCTGCGGATATTTTCGATCGCTGCCCGCTTCTGTACGACTGCCTGCTTCGCTCCCTCGTATGCAAGACATACCTGCACGCCTTCGGACTCCTCCAGGTAAGCATCCGGGGTATTCTGCTCGAAAAGTCGATAAAGGCCAAGCGGAAGACGTTCCAAGCTGCCGCTTCCCGCTTCGTCTGTCGTGATCTCTGCCACCTTTGTACCTTTTTTGTAAAGCACTCTGCGGTTACCCTCTGCATCCTTCTGCCCATCCGGCGTCAGAATATCCTCATCCGCCACGATGGAAAATGTGATATTCTCCAGAGGGAGCGCCGTATAGGCGAAGTTATCCACAAACCCGGTCAGCTTCTCTCCTGTTTTCAACACTTCGATGCTTCCATCCACAGGTTCATCTGCCATTTCCAGCTCGATCAGCGGATCACCGCTGACGGAATCCAACCGATAGGCCATATCATCGGAAATCATAAATTCAATCGTTTCCTCCGACAGCACATATCCCTCCGGAGCTTCTGCCTCCTCCAGACGGTACTTGCCCGGTCCAAGCTTCTCCGGCATGGTAAGGTTTCCCGTCTCATTTGTATAAAAAATGCTGATCCGCTCACTGCCCGGATAGGAGGCTGCCTGCTCCACATAGGTTTCCTTCTGCTTGTCCCAGATACGGAAGCCAGCTCCCGGAATCAGGATCGGCTCCTGCGTCCGCGCATCCTTTTTCGTGATTTTCAGCCGGACCATAAACAAATCATCCATAAATATCTGCCATGGCTGCGGTTCGTTCGGATGATGTTCTGAAATGACAACTGTAAAGTCCTTCACCGGCCTGTGCTGGGACGGCACCGTCGTCTCCCGGAACAGATAGGTACCATACGGCAACGCGATCGTACACAGATACCCCCGATCATCCGTAAACAGCTCCGTCTCGCCCTGACTGCCGAGCACGACCGGCGCAATTCCTTCCGTCACATAATTTCCGGCCGCATCCTTACTCAGATCTGAAAGCAGCCACGCAGTGAATCCTGCTGCGGGAAGCGGTTGCGGATTTGTACTGCCATCATTTGACACCTTCAAAAGCTGAAATGGTTGCTTTTTCACCTGATCAGCGACTGTCAGCTCACATCGGATCACGCCATCTGTATCCACTTCCTGATCGGCTGCAAGCTTTACTTCATATTCCGTTTCATCCCGCACATATCCTGCCGGAGCCTCCAGCTCTTTTACATAATAGAGACCCGGATATAAATCTGTAGCCCCCGCACGTCCGGAGCCATCCGTCGTAAGGACCGTCACCTGATCTCCCGCACGGTAGATCACGCCGCTCTTTCCATCCGGATGTACAATGTCTCTTCTGGCAAACAGTCCGTACTTTGCCCCTTCCAGAGACGCATCCCCCTGCGGGAGCGCTTCTGCCGTCTCCATATCCACCTTCTGAAGCCGCAAAGAAGCTCTCAGACGTTTCTCCATACACTCAGCTGTCATTTCCTGTGCTTCCAGCTCCGGATGATCTTCAAAAGAAAGCTCATATTTCCACGCTTTATTTAACTGATAGCCGACAGGTGCCGTAAGCTCCCGCACGAAGTAACGGTATCCACACGGCAGATCCGCCTGAAATGCTGCCAGGCCATTTTCATCCGAATGCGCCGTACCAAGCAATGTCTGCGGCTGTATCAGCACGTCTCCGTTCCAGTCCCGGATCTCCTCCTGCGCAAATACCCCAAATGCAGCCGCAGCGACTCCGTTCTTTGTCTCGCTGTCCTTTTTGTTCACCTGAAGCGACAGGCGCTGACGTCGATTGCAAACTGTCACGGGTGTCACCGTCACTTCCTTCCTCTGATCTTCTGTCTTCAATTCTACCGGAATCTTTGTACCGTCGCTGACCATATGAGACGGTGCGCTTTTCTCAATCAGATAGTAGCTTCCCGGATAAAGCCTTCCGCTTATCGCATACCCGTCAGCTCCCGTTGTCAGTCCGCCCTCAACGAGCGCATCCTTTCCGTATACCGCCACACCTCTCTCATTCTTTATGGTATCTGCTGCATACAGATCAAACACTGCTCCGGATAACGCCCGCACCTCATAACGAAACGTCACTCCATCGTCACGGATATCTGCTCCTGTCAGCAATTCACCCTCTTTCTTAATCTGAAGCTGCGTCATCTGTACCTGATCGACCAGCTCCAGCTGCACCTCTGCCTGTGCAGATACCTGAACCGGATAGGCTCTCTCATCCACACAATAGCCCGCAGGAGCGCTCTGCTCCTTCACATAATAGACGTCCTGTGTCAGCTCCAGATCCTTTAATTCCGCTGTGCCGTCAGAACCGGTCTTCGGGAACTGCGCCACAAGCATACTGCAGGCTTCATCCGCGTATAGTCCATACACGGCATCCGCCACCCCTGCCTGATCCCTCGCATCTTTTTTCCGCAAAGACACACCAAAATATGGCGTATACGCAGAAGCAGTCACCGTGCGTGCTTCAGGGTGTACCATCGTTGTCTCATCCATCGACAGGTAGGTAACATACTGACGCTTTACACTGCTGTTCACCGGCACATACCACCAGCCTCCATACTCCTCACAGCTCACCTCCAGAGTCGCTTTGATCTCCGTCCGCTCCCGGCTCAGCTTCCGGTATGCTTCATCCGTCGCTGTGAACCAAAATGGTGACAGCAGATCTCCTTCCTCCTTTTTCGCAATGCTCACGCCGTCCGGAAGTGTCCCCTCCGGCATCAGGGCAGCATCGATAATCCGATCCGGCAGATTCGAAGTGCAGACAAACTCTGCCTGTGTCCGCCAGGTCCCATCTGCCTGCTGCACCCACGTATCCTGCGTCGTCGGAGAAATACTGCAGGTCACTTCCATCGTCTGATTATTGTCTGCACTGACCTGTGTCGTATCTGCATAGGCATCTTCTACCATCTTGTAGGCCAGATTATAAACCTTCGTATCCATCGATTTTTTCAGCTTCTTCTCGATCGAGGTCTCCCGGCCCTGCTGACAGTTGATGATATGCACCGCAATCTGTGTGATGTAGTAATCCTTCTTCCAGTCACCGGCAGAATACCTGGAATTGTATGCCGTACTGCCGCGATACCGGCAGCCATTGTACAGGCAGTATGTAATCTCCTTAGAAAAAGGGCCGTCGCCTGACGGCTTGTATGTCTCATTCTCCGGAGCCTCTCTCGTATTGTAAACACAGTAAGCTGCCACGGTCTTGCCGCCCGTGCTCATCCCATGATTGGTCACATATTTGAAATAGCACGGAAAATCCAGATAATGCAGGATCAGCGACTCATCCCTTTTCACCGTCGGATTCCCCGCCCGTCGCATTCCGGACATCCCAAGCCGTCGCATCGGCCCATCCTGCCAGTATTCATAGAAATCCGGAAGCGTTTCCTCGCTCTCCTTTTCCGTATCCGGCTCTGACTCCATTTCCTCGGATACATCCGATTCAGATTCCTCTTTCCCGGTCTCATCTGATTCTGATGTCATTTTCTCAGCTATATCCAACTCTGACTCCACCTTCCCGGTCTCATCTGATTCTGATGTCATTTTCTCAGCTACATCCGACTCTGGCTCCATCTTCCCGGTCGCATCTGATTCTGACGTCATTTTCTCGGTCGCATCCACACTCATTGCATCTTTCTCATTTATATCAGCGTGCCCGTCCTGAACGTTCTCATCTGGTATTTCATCCGCATGATTTGTCCGCTCTGACTCCTGCGGCATTTTATCCAGTTCACTCTC
>OLNN01002195.1_pt1 | contig 14345 bp, 14 predicted proteins | sample 1672141 | NCBI WGS metagenome assembly OLNN01 (sample SAMEA3136652, study PRJEB25190) | human gut metagenome | biome: human gut; feature: human-associated habitat; material: faeces | place: Austria | collected 2013 | reverse complement strand
CGATTCAATCTCGAAAACAGCATTGCCCAGTTGACAAAACTATAGGAACACCCCCCGGCATGATTTTCTCGTGCATCGCGAGCAGAGCGCCCGCAGGAAAAGCCCAGAAGTAGGTCCACGCGGCGGTTCCTTTATGCCATACGAAGTGGCTCAGACCGACGGCGGCGACCAGGATGAAAGCTGCGAGCAGCACTGCCGTGAATGCGGCCGCCCCGTGCCGTTCGTAAATACGCCAAGACCCGTAGAACACTGCGTAGCACACGAAGATAAACGAGATGTACCACATCGTCGGATCCACGTTGAGCCCAAAGTCTAAACCCATCAGCGTGCAGAGCGCACCTCCGACGCCGAACTTCTCACCCATAAAGAGCGACAGACCTAGCTGAATAACACTAAACAGCGCATAGGGCACAAGCACACCAATAACGCGATTTTGCCAATATCCGTCTAGTCCCTTTTTTAACGCAGATTTAGATATGCCGTACCCGCTTAGCACAAGGAAGATAAGCACGCCCCACGATCCAGCGCCGTCAATCAGCCCGCGATGTCCGAAGATGACCAACATGATGGCAATGCCTTTGAGCGCCGTTGAACATTCACGGCTAAAGAAGGGAGATTGAATGCTTGGCGAGAGATTCAATGATTTCTCCTTATATGCAAATAGTAGATAGTCAGAAATACCCGAAGGTTACACCCCCCGTTGTGCGCTCTCGCGCCCTTTTCACGAGCGGTTTTAGAATACCTTATCGCCAACATATTGCCTTTAAGCAAGTAGAAGCTTGATAGGCGAATCTTACCTGGCCCTGTTCAGCCCGAACCTCTCGATAAGGCGGCCAAAATATAGCTGATAGGAGTTCGCCCCGAGTTCCCTAGCAAGCTGCCTCCCAACTCGCTCTGCCTAACAGTAAATTCACCGAAGTTCGGGGCATGCAAAGTAGACACGGACAGCTCTACGAGGCAGTGATAGAGACCACATCACGATACGAGTCCCATGATTAAACCATCGTCGAGTTATCCAGTTCGACTACGTATGCCGAGCGGGTAGCGATAAGCGAGCGCAAATCGTCGTTTTCCTCAAACGTGCACAGCATCCGGGTCAATTGGTTTCAGTTAATCAAGAAGCCACGCCTCAGCAGACCCCGTGGCGTAGACGATATTTTCATCGACGCCTTTGACGCGGCAGCAGCCGAGGACCAGACTATTCAGTTTGCTTTCCGAAACAGAGGGCAGGTAGATTGCCAATCAATTGAGCAGGCCGCCAAAGTTACCGCTATATAAGCCCACTGCTTTGACTGTCGGCCGACAGCTTGCTGCAAACAAGGCTATCCTCATCTTCCTGAACCCAACAAAAATGTGCGTAGTCTGTCAGCGTAGACCCGGTAGTCAAGACCTGCGCGCGCGGTGGCACAAGCATTCGCGCGCAGGTCTGCTCGCTCGGCTATGGTCATGTCAGCGGCCCTTTCCATTGCACGAGCGCATGCTTCAGCCGAGTATTCCTCAACGACGATGGAGTTATCCCCGTCCTTGAGGTAATTGCCAAGGTCTGAAGTTATGTTCGCTATAACGGGTGTACCACAGCCAAGGCTTTCGGTTACCTTAGTAGGCATTCCCGCCTGGGCAAACCGCTTTTCAGGGTCGCGCATAAGTACGGTGAAATCACTGTGGCATAGCGCCGATAACACTTCAGCGCGCGCTACGCGACCATGGGCCTTCACGCACTGAGGAAGCTTTGCGCCCGTCGACATATATCCGTGCAGGTCGGCATCCTTAACGCCATAGAAATCGAAGGTGAGCTTTTTAAGCACATCCTCGCCGAGAAGCCTTATCGCCTCGAGAATGACCTCCAAAGAGTCCTTCTTGGCAGGAGAGCCTGCGTACATGATAGAAATTGAGTCGGACATGGCCGCAAAGGGTTGACCCGGATTAAGAGCGACCGTATCAAGTACCGATGGAACTAGCAGGACCTCACAGCCCTTCTCGGCGAAATAGTGCTCCAGATAGCTGCTGATTGATATCACCTTGACGCTCGGGTCGATAACCTCTGTGAGTAGTTTGATATGGTCTAGATATGAAGGGTCAGCTTCGCCGCCAGGAAACTCATCTGGTGTGTACCACTCTGTGCAATCTACGGCAAAATCGATGTCTGCCTCTCGGCACAAATGTTTAATCTCCGCGGTCGAGGACGCGGGAAGAAAAGAAACGACTATAGCATCGAAACGATCGAGGTTGCGGCGGGCGAAGAGGGTAGCATTCCTACTGAGCGTGCGGTAGGCAAGCCAATTCAGAACCTTGTTTGAACGATAAGGATTGAGCGTATGACAGATTATCCCGTCATGGATAGCTTTGTCGCCGACACCGCATACCTCGACCTCACATGCTCGGTCGCGCAAGGCGCGACCGAGCATGATGGTCCTGGTCGCCCCGGCATCATGCTCTGGAAAAGCGAATGAGGTTATGAATAGTACTCTTTTAGGCATCTATTTAGCAGCCTTCCTCCACACCATCTTGTCAACGACGCCGGTGTAGCTCTGGATGATCTTGACCACCTTGGTGGACACGGTCTCGTCGGCGTAGTCGGGAACGGGCGCCTCGGGCAGCGACCCCTCCGCGTCGAGCTCGACGGCGGTGTGGACGGCCTGCAGCAGACCCTTCTCGGAGATGCCGGCCAGCGTGAAGCAGGCCTTGTCCAGGGCCTCGGGGCGCTCGGTGGAGGTGCGGATGCACACCGCCGGGAAAGGATGCCCGACACTCGCGAAGAAGCTGGACTCCTCGGGCAGGGTGCCGGAGTCGGAGACAACCGCGAAGGCGTTCATCTGCAGGCAGTTGTAGTCGTGGAAGCCCATGGGCTCGTGCATGCGCACGCGCGGGTCCAGCTCGAAGCCCGTGGCCTCCAGTCGCTTGCGGGAGCGCGGGTGGCAGGAGTAGAGGATCGGCATATCGTACTTCTCCGCGAGCGCGTTGATGGCGGTGAACAGGCTCGTGAAGTTCGCCTCGGTGTCGATGTTCTCCTCGCGGTGGGCCGAGAGCAGCATGTAGCGCTTGGGCTCCAGACCGAGCTCGGAGAGGACGTCCGAGGCCTCGATCTTATCAAGGTTGGCGCGCAGGACCTCGGCCATGGGCGATCCGGTGACGTAGGTGCGCTCCGGGGCGCAGCCGGTGTCCTTGAGGTAGCGGCGTGCATGCTCGGAGTAGGCCAGGTTGACGTCGGAGATCACGTCGACGATGCGGCGGTTGGTCTCCTCGGGCAGGCACTCGTCCTTGCAGCGGTTGCCCGCCTCCATGTGGAAGATGGGGATGTGCAGGCGCTTGGCCGCGATGGCGGACAGGCAGCTGTTGGTGTCGCCCAGGATGAGCAGGGCGTCGGGCTTGACCCGGACCATCAGCTTGTAGCTCGCGGCGATGATGTTGCCCACGGTCTCGCCCAGGTCGGAACCCACGGCGTCCAGGTAGACGTCGGGGGCGTCCAGGGACAGGTCGCGGAAGAAGATGCCGTTGAGCGTGTAGTCGTAGTTCTGCCCGGTGTGCGCCAGCAGGCAGTCGAAGTGGCGGCGGCACTTCTTGATGACCTCGGACAGGCGGATGACCTCGGGGCGCGTGCCCACGATGATGAGCAGCTTCAGGCGGCCGTCGTCCTTGAATGCGATATCGGAATAGTCCTTGCCCATGCGGCTAGACCTCCTCGTAGTAGGTGTCGGGGTTCTCGGGGTCGAAGGGCTCGTTGGCCCACATGACCGTCACGAGGTCCTCGGTTTCGGACAGGTTGGTGATGGAGTGCGTGTAGCCTGGGATCATCTCGACGGCGCGCATGTCGGAACCCGAGACGGTGTACTCGTCGACGGGGAAAGGCTTGCCATCGGCGTCCTCCCCCACCTTCCTGAGCTTGATGCTCGCGGTGCCGGAGACCACCAGGAACCTCTCCCACTTGCTCATGTGCCAGTGGTTGCCCTTGGTGATGCCGGGTCTCGAGACGTTGATGGAGACCTGGCCGCGCTCGGGCGTGCGCAGGAACTCCGTGAACGAGCCGCGGTCGTCCACGTTGGGCTTAAGGCTATAGGCGAAGTGTCCCGGCTCGTAGTAGGACAGGAACGTGCTCCAGAGCTTCTTGGAGAAGGAGCCCTCCGAAAGGTCGGGCACCGACAGCGTCTCGCGGCTGTCGCGGAAGCCGTCGAGCAGGTGGACGATCTCGCCCAGGGTCTTCACGTCGGTCCCGGGGACGTAGCAGAACCCGTCACCGTCGACGCGCTCCAGCCCCTCGTAGCCGCAGCGGTGCTCCTCGCCGAGCAGGGCGCCCAGCATCTCGTCGACGAGGTCGTCGATGTAGAGGAGCTCCAGCTCGACGGTGGGGTCGTTGACGGTGTAGGGGCGGCCGTTGGCGACGGCGTCGCAGAAGGTCGCCACGGCGGAGTTGTAGCGCGGGCGGCACCACTTGCCGAAGAGGTTGGGGAAGCGGTAGATGAGCACCGGGGCGCCCGTGCGTCCGGAGTACTCCCGGAACAGGCCCTCCCCCGCCAGCTTGGACTCGCCGTAGACCGAGCCCTCGAAGCGGCCCGACAGGCTCGCCTGCGCGGAGCTGGAGAGCATGACGGGGCACGTGTTCCCGTGGCGCTCCAAGGTGTCCAGCAGCGTGGAGGCGAACCCGAAGTTGCCCTCCATGAACTCCGCCTGGTCCTTTGGGCGGTTGACGCCGGCCAGGTTGAAGACGAAGTCGGCGCGGGAGCAGTAGTCGTCCAGCTCACCGGGGGTCGAGTCGAGGTCGTACTCCATGACCTCGAGGGGAAGGAGGGCCTGGTACTTCTCGCGGCGGTCCTTGCCGTCCCTTATGTTCTTGAGGGCGCAGCAGAGGTTCCTGCCCACGAAGCCCCTCGCGCCGGTGACGAGGACGCGCACCCTACTGCACCGCCTCGTGCTCGCGGCCCTCCAGGGCCAGCTGCACGTACTCGGCGGTCTTGATCTTGGCGATGGTGCCGGCCACGTCGAGCCTCTCGGTGTTGTGGCTCGTGTAGGACTCGTCGGCCTGGGTCTCAACCTCGCCGTCGACGACGAACTTGTCGTAGTTCAGGTCGCGAGAGTCGCAGGCCACGCGGTAGTAGCCGCCCATGTCCTCGGCGCGCAGTCGCTCCTCGCGGGTCATGAGGGTCTCGAAGAGCTTCTCGCCGTGGCGGGTGCCGATCACCTGGGTGCCCACGCGGCCGAAGACCTCCTGGACGGCCTCGGCGAGGTCGCCGATCGTGGAGGCGGGCGCCTTCTGGATGAACAGGTCGCCGGGGTTGGCGTGCTCGAAGGCGAACTGTACCAGGTCCACGGCCTCGTCCAGGTTCATCAGGAAGCGGGTCATGTTGGGGTCGGTGACCGTGAGCGGCTCGCCCTTGCGGATGCGGTCGATGAACAGCGGGATGACGCTGCCGCGCGAGCACATGACGTTGCCGTAGCGGGTGCAGCAGATGGTGGTGCGGCCGGCGCCGTTGCGGGCGTTGGCGTAGATGATGGACTCCATCATGGCCTTGGACTTGCCCATGGCGTTGATGGGGTATGCGGCCTTGTCGGTGGACAGGCAGACGACGCGGTCCACGCCCTCCTCGATGGCGGCGTGCAGGACGTTGTCCGTTCCGATGACGTTGGTGCGCACGGCCTCCATGGGGAAGAATTCGCAGGAGGGAACCTGCTTGAGGGCGGCGGCGTGGAAGATGTAGTCCACGCCGTGCATGGCGTCGCGCACGCTCTGGGCGTTGCGGACGTCGCCGATGAAGAAGCGCACCTTGGAGGCGAGCTCGGGCGACTTCTCCTGCAGGCGGTGGCGCATGTCGTCCTGCTTCTTCTCGTCGCGCGAGAAGATGCGGATCTCGGCCAGGTCGGTGTTCATGAAGTGCTTGAGCACGGTGTTGCCGAACGAGCCGGTGCCGCCCGTGATCATGAGGGTCTTGTCTTTGAATGCAGTGGTGTTGATAGTCATACCCAATCCTTTACATAAACTCATAGATACCGCGGGAGCTGCCCGTGTAGCCGTAGTGACTCTTGAGAGTCAGGTCCTTTTCCTCCCAAGTGAAGTGCCCGAGGTGCAGCGAGCGGGCCTTCAATTTCTCCAGGTATTCGTCGGCCGTCTCGATAACCCTTGCCGGCACGCCGACCGCGACAGAGTCGCTGGGGATATCCTTCGTGACTATCGCGCCAGCACCGATGACGACGTTGTCCCCGATGGTTACCCACCCCCATCACGATCGCGCAGTTGCCGATGTAGACGTTGCTGCCCAGAACGATGGGGCGGGTAACCTCCAAGTCGGGGACGTCCTTGCGAAATAGAAGGGTCCCGCAGTCGTGCGTCTCGAAGCGAACGCCGTCGGTGATGTGAACGTTGTCACCCACCGTTATTAACCAGGGCTCGGTGGACCATACGACCTCGCCGTAGATATGGAAATCCTCACCGGCGTTCACACCGATACGGCGCGCATTCTCCTCAGGCGTGTGCGCATGGCGCCACACTTTATATTTCAGCTTCTTGATGAATGGCATGCTTCAGCTTTCTCATACAGACTATTCATCCCGGCTGCCAGAAGCCCCGGCTCGGTCCAGGGCCCTTTTGCAATAGAACGGGTACGTCACGCTGTGAATCAGCATGGCAATAATCGTTCCAAGAAGGACTCCGTTCACGCCGAGACCGCACGACGAGGCAAAGAAGATGGACAGCGGAATGTTCACCACCAACTGTACGAAGGCAATAGCAGCTATGAAACCGACAAGTGCAAGACCGTTTACTATCTGAGAGTAGACGGCATTCCACATGTAGACGATTGCGTAAACGCCCATAAGGACAACAAGCGAGTTTTCAAACCCCAAGTCTCGTCCCAACCACAGCCGTACCATCGGCTTGAAGGCCATTACCATGACGATAACACCCATCGCCGCAACGGCGAACAGTCGGTGCATCTTGCTAAGCGAGACCCTGATCTCAACGATGTCCCCACGGGCGTAGTCGACGGTCGTCTTAGACCACAGGGGCACCACGAGGGCGGCAAACAACGACGGTAACACCGTGAAGACCTTGTTGGCGGTCGCGTACACCGTCACCTGTTCGGGACCGAAAAGGTTGGAGACGATGAGATTGTCGGTAGTGAAGAGCACGAGAGTGGCTATTTGGGCGACGAAAAACATAATACCCAAGCCGCCGACGTCCTTGGCGACCTCGCGGGAGCAGCAGCGTGGAGAAGGAGCCAGGGAGCGGTTCCTCGCAAACACGTATGTGGTGAATGCGCCGTACACCAGAATGTTAGAGAGGACATAGAAAACGGCAACCGCCGTGAGGCTGCTCGTACCCGTGAGCGAGAGAAGCCAGACCGAAAGGAGCATGACCGCCTGCTGGCACACGGATATGAGGTTTACCACCTGCGCCTTTTGAAGCGCATAGTAGACGCTATTGCATAGGGTAAGAACGAAGCTAAAGCACATCCCGAGGAAGCTCAGCTCCACAACGCACAGCAAGCTCTCGTCGACATTCCAAGCGGATAGCAGCGCCGGCCAGTCAACGAAAGCGATGACAACGCCGCATACGACGGCAACAACTGCAACGACGCCCATAAGTATCGCGTAGGCACTCGAGACCAGCACCTTGGGCGAGATGCGAGGGGTGCTGGACGCAAGGCTCTCGGACAGACGGTTACGTAAGCCGTTGCCGATACCGAGGTCAAAATATGAAATCCAGGACAAAATGTTCAGAATGGAAGCCCACACACCATATTTGTAGTCGCCGAGGTAGTTGAGCACGACAGGGACGTAGACAAGGCTCAAAGCCATGGAGATACCCTTGTAGACCATTGCCCGGCTCATACTGCGTCCCAAGCTGCTAGTGAACTTCATGGAGGACTCCAAACGAGGACACGTCTGCAGACGAAGACGGTTCAGCCGCGCCAACCGCCTTTTTGCAGTACAGGAAGATGGGAATAAATATAATTGTGGTGTAGAAGACCTCATTCTCAAGATAAGTCGCAATAAGGTACATGAGGAGAAAAGTCACCTTTGCCGCAAGACCCAATTCCCGTGACTTGAACACGGGATAGCAAACCCAGACGATGATCGCGACACCGAAGAGTGAACCATAGACAGCGGCGACTTTGAAAAGGCAAGCACCAACGAGGCCATCGCCGTTGAGAAGCTCTGCTCCGTAGACATCATAGCCACAGCCAAAAGGATGCTGTTGCATAAGTGATATGGCTACGTTCGCAGCGCCCACCCTGGCCTGACCTGAACCATCAAGGCGGATATTTCCGCCATCAAAAAATCGCCCTAGTACCGAATTCGCAGCCAAACCCGTGTTCCCCACACTTGAAAACACGAACATTGCGACGCAAGCAACACCAAGAGCTATTGGAATTAACAACGAAATGTTGTCATCATTTTGTTTCGAGTTAACAGCATAGGCAAAAAAGATAAGCAGCGTCGTAGCATATCCAGTGGCTGACTTGGTGCTAAGGATGCTCACTAAAAGTAACCCAATAAGTAGCTTCCGAGATTTGGCCTTAATCTCTTTGGGGCACATAAAAAGGAGAAGAAATAGTATTGAGTTAAGCATGATCTGAAATACCGCAGGTTCTCTGAATATACTAACATTGCGGTCGGCTTCAAAACCACGATCGACATAGAGAATAAGTCCACTAGCCTTATAATAATCCACTATTTTTACATACGTATCGAAATACGTCTCGTCCCCTAACGTCAACGTAAAGGAAAACGGCGTAAGAACTTGCCAAATACCAGGAACAACTTGCGACAGCAAGTACATTACGAGGCTAAATGTCGCCAGAAATGACGCAATCTTGATGAATCTTACGAGAAAATGATTGATGTCATAAAGCACTGTTACAACAGTGACTACAACCATCATTACCCAACTTATCAATTCCGTAGGCCCCATGGCCCCAGTGTTAGCTCTCACGAACAACATGGAAATCAATGCAAGCGCCAAAATCGAAAGCGGGTAGACAAGCTGATACTTGCGATTCAGCAAGATGATCATTAAAAAAAGACCTACTATTGGAATTGCCGCGTTCATTAAAAATAGATCGTAGAGAAACGAGTCGGCACAAGCGATCATAAGATAAATAAGGCAGTAGTGGCACACTGCCTCCCCGCGTCGTCTAATAGCATCTTGCCTTATTGAGAGAGACGCTCATCGAATCATGCTCCCCACCTCAAAGTCATTAGTAAATCTATTTACAATCAAAATAAAAAACCTTGCTTTCCACCAGCAAGGGCACCCTGCATCTCGAGACGTTTCTCGTCAGTGATAACGCTGATTACATAGGACCCGTCGTAGACAGGGCACTCCTCCATCGACTTGCGATTACGATAGATGTACTCATCGTAGGAGCAGATGCGCCGTGCGGGACTACCCACATAGACGCTGTTTGACTCGAGGTTTTTAGTGACAACGCTTCCTGCGCCGATAACAACGCGGTCTCCAATCGTCACGCCGGGCAGAATGATGGACTCTGCACCAACAAACACCTCGTTACCGATAACCACGGGTGCAATACGAGTGTGATCAAGCGCAGTCTTCGTAGACGCATCGTGCGCCAGAATGTGGCATCGAGGGGCGATAGTGACGTTATCCCCGACACTGATAAGAAAGCAATGTCCCTAGTCAATAACCACGCCGAACATCATCTTAAAGTTCTTGCCGTGTGTGAAGCCAAGCCGTTCGAGCTGTTCGACGGTCTTGTATCCACGAATCTTAGCAAGGATATTCTCTTTGAGACCCATGGCCCTACATAATTCCCTTCTCAATCGACCAGCAGCGCCGTAAAGCCAGAAATGTCCTCCAGCGCAGAAACGTCAGTCGTCTGTGCGCCATGAGTCAATGCGCGCAGGCGACTCGAACCGTTTGCCAATGTACCGATACCTTCAGCAATCCCCTCAGGAGTCATAGCGACGATCATGCCGTCAATGCCATCCCGAAACTGGTCGTGGACCGACGAGTATGCCGTAGCAAGCACCGGCAGTCCTAGCACGCGCGATTCATCAAGAACAACCGACTTACCCTCGTAACGGGACGGTTGAGCCAGCACGTCGGCTGCCGCCATATATGGGTAGGGATTAAGCTTCGAACCAACGAGCCGGAAAACATCTGCTATGCCCTTCTCGGCTACAATCGACTCGATCTTCTCGCGCTCGCTGCCATCACCGACAACAATCCACTCGAAGACGGGACCAAGATTTTGCTTAGCAAGCGCCGCACCAAGGGCAGCTAAATCAAAGCCTTTAGGCTCTTCCAGGCGCCCAACAGAGACGATTTTGAGTCGACTTTCGTCTGCATCAAAACCACTGCTAATGGGCTTCCTGCTGAGTTTCCTCACGAGATCCGTGCAAGTTGGGTTTGCAGCAATGCAAACTTTGCCAGCTTGTGTGGGGAAAATTCTGCGAAGGCTTTCGGCGCAGGCGGGCGAGATGGTCGCAATTCGATCCGCCTTCTCTAAGTAGCGCAGCTCCTTAGACGCATCAATGTCAATGTTCGAATAGTCGCTATGAAAGAACGTTACTTTACGGACTGCATCGACCTTATCCACCACGTACCAGAACGTCTCGCCACCCGAGTACGATACCGCGCAGTCGTAATGTCCCAAAAGATTCGGAATGCACGCGGAGTAGAATCGCTGCCAACGAAGGAGCCTACGACGATCGAATTGTCTCTCTGCTATGCGACTTATGCCCGTCGCCAAATAGCGCCATGCCTTAAGCGTGGCCTTCTTTGCGGACGAAATCGGGCTACAAGGTTCCATGCCGTACAGTATGTCAATTTCAGGAACGCAGATCACGTTCACTTCTGCGGGAATCTGTGGCAAAAAGTCGCCTCTGCGCTGGAAGAGCAGAAGATCTACATCGTATTCCTCGTAGTCAAGTAAATTCAGCAGGTTCACGAGGCTCTTCTCTGCACCGCCGATGTTCATCGACATTGCAGTCACGAGCAGCTTCTTTTTAGTCATTAGCCACTTCACCTTCCCACTTATGGCGCAGCAGTACCGCAACGGGTGTCATGGCCGCACACAACACGGGCGCAGGGCACTCGCAGGGCGGTTTCTGGCCACGCGTTTTAGCCACAGCCGTATACACATCCCAGAGGATTGCATGCTTTATGCGCTGCCTAAGCAGCACCTTGCCGGGATACCCCAGGAACTGCGCAGATCGGTCGCACATGCCAAGAGGGCTAGCCATCTTAAGGGCGCGACCTCCTTTGGTTAGGCCCCCCTCAAGATAGCGACCCTCGTAGACTACCTTGTTCTCGTGCAGCATCTCATATTTGGCAGAAAGGCGTACCCAAACACCGTCCTCGTGATAGAACTTTTCACCGTCAAATTCCGGGAATGGAAATTCCTTGAGACATTGCGTATAGAAAACTTCTGCCTTGTCCCCAGTCACACATCCGTTAATGCGTACATTCATATAGCTGCCGCGCAGCGTCGCTTCCGGGAAATCAGTTTCCTGAGGCGCCTGTTCCATGCGCCTCAGGAAACTGATGCCGCATAACCCCGTTGGATCAGAAATTTCATCGAAAGATTTTAAAATAGTGTCTATAGAGTTCGATGGCAACACATCGTCGCTATCGACTATAAAAGTTAAGGGTTCTGTTACGTGACGCATCGCAAGGTTTACCGCGGTGTGCTTGCCGCCGTTCGTCTTGCGGAATGCCTCGACAGGGAACGCGGCCTCTTTCCTCATGCTCTCGATGGCGCCCCAGCTGCCGTCAGTGCTGCCGTCGTCCACTACATACCATGTAAACTCCTGGTGGTCCTGATGCGAAAGCGACTCGAAGAGTGCCGGGAGCTCAGCCGCCCGGTTATACACAGGCGTCACTATCGCCAAACGGTTGGTGCTCATGCGAGTGCCTCCTCATAGATTCTCAACGTATCGTCCGCTACCTTCTCCCAGTCGTGACTCGCGGCGACAACCCTTCGCGTGTCCGCGCGCTCTGGCCACGAGTCAGACGCGGTTTGCAGCCCTTTGCGCAGCGCATCGACGTCACCTACTGGGAACGTCGCCCCGCTGCCCTCCAGCACCTCGACGTTCTCTGGGATGTCGCTCACCAGGCACGGGCAGTCGAACCACATGGCCTCCAGCAGCGCCATTGGCATGCCCTCAGCCTCGCTGGGAAACACGAATAATCGCGCCGCCGAGTACAGAGCGCAAAGGTCCGCCTTACCCGTGAAACCAATGAAACGGATGCGTGCGTCGCTCGCTGCGGACGCTTTCAGCGCGCTCTTGAACTCCTCCACGTGGTCCGAGTCGCCCGCAATCACGAGCTCAGCATCGGTCCTCACGCCTTTGTACGCTTCGATCAAATGCTCAAGACCCTTGCCAGGCACAAGACGGGACACGCAGAGCAGAAAGTCATGGCCGCGCAGCTCCAGGCGGTCCAGGCACGAGTCATCGTCGATGCTATCGGGCATAGATAGGCCGTTGGGCAGGAAATGACATTCCCGCCCGTACTCGTCGCGATAGTAATCTTGAATGGAGCGCGACAGGACAACAACCTCATCGGCTCGACGCATGGCAAGTCGCTCACCGAACTTAATGTATTTGGCGCCAAAACCCTTCCATTTTGGGGTCTTATAGTTTAGCCCGTGAACAGTAACAACAACTTTTTTTCCAAAAAGCTTGGCGAGCCACAAAGAGGCGGCAGGGCCGAGCGCGTGGTAGTGAATCACGTCTACACCGGAAGTGATGGCCCGAATGGTGGCCAGATAGCTGTAGACAACGGCGTTAAGTTTCTTATTGTCGGGGGCGAATACGTCCGTGAGGTGTACGCCGTCAAAATTAGCGGGACTTGGATGACCTTTGATCTTGCGGTTGTAGGCAACGACTTCAACGCCTCGGTGAGCAAGTCTACTGGCTAGCTCTTCCACGACGACTTCAACGCCACCGGAGCGTCCGGGAATCTGCTTATGACCAATGATCGCGACTTTCATTGGTTGATCGCTCCTTCGTAGAGTTTAAGGTAGGAATCCTGCAAACCACGAGCGCTTGACTCAATCTCGTAGCCTGCAGCGGCGAGGGCTTCTCGACAGCCTTCGACTCGACCTTTAGAGGCGAGGTTGAAAAGCTTTGAAGCCCATTCATCAGCACCCTTCGAAAGGGAGATCCGAGCGCAGTTAGGCATAACTAGCGCCTCAGCGGAAACCTTGTCGGACGTTAATACCGGAAGCCCGGAAGACTGAGCTTCGATGAGCGTGAGAGGAATCCCCTCATGCAGACTCGGAAAGCAAAGGGCATCAAAAGCCTGCATTAGCCGTGCTACATCGTCGCGAAGTCCCAAGAAGCGAATTTTCCCAGAGAGACCGGTGTCGGCGGCTTTCTCTTCGACCTTGCTGCGAAGCTCGCCATCTCCGACTAGTACGAGCACGGCATCACAGCCTAAGCCAATGAGAGAAGAAAGGATATCAACAAGAAATGACTGATTCTTCACTGTGCTGAATCGCCCGACATGGCCGATAACAACCTGGTTGTTCGAAACGTTAAGTTCCCTTCGCGCGGCAAGGCGAGCATCGGCGTCGAACGCGTACCCCGTGAGGTCGATTGCGTTTTTCACTATATGGAGCTTTGACCGGTTATTCTCACCAAAGAGGAAAGCACCCGCGGCCGGGCTGCAAGCCCAATAGTGAGTGGCGATGTTTGGGAGGCGCCTGCGCGCAATTTCCTTGATCGGGAATTTGATATCCATGTCAACCGAGTCGTTGTGGGAGTGCGCCACCCTCACAGAGACTTGACAGGACCGTGCCATTGCAAGGGGGAACGCCGACATCGCGTCTATGTGGGAATGGACGACTGGGTATTTGTGCTCCGCAAAGAACGTACGCATGTACCGACGATACGCCAGACAGTTCTGCGGATAGAGCCGCGGGGCTTGGAACACGCGTCCACCAAGCTCGCGAATCTCCTCGTCGTATGCTCCTGCAACAGGTCTGTGCGTAAGGAAGTCCAGCTGCACCACGTCACGGTCCATGTGCCGGTAGTGATTCATGAGCATAGTTTCGAGTCCTGCTCGATCCATGACATTCACTATTTCAAGAATACGAATAGGCTTAGACATCTAGCACGCACCCTTGCCGGTGATGACCTCGATCACCGTGAGGACAACGATCTTGAGGTCGGTGATGACGCCTCGGTTGGCGATGTACTCCAGGTCTCGGCGGACCATGCCATCGAACCCGGTCGAGTTGCGCTCCGTCACCTGCCACCAGCCGGTGATCCCGGGCTTGACGGCCAGGCGCTGCAGGTCGTACTCCGTGTACTCCGCCACCTCGTTGGACAGCGGCGGGCGCGGGCCGACGACGGACATCTGGCCCAGGAATACGTTGAGGAAC
>OLNN01002187.1_pt1 | contig 14393 bp, 10 predicted proteins | sample 1672141 | NCBI WGS metagenome assembly OLNN01 (sample SAMEA3136652, study PRJEB25190) | human gut metagenome | biome: human gut; feature: human-associated habitat; material: faeces | place: Austria | collected 2013 | reverse complement strand
ATTTCTATCCACGCCCTCCGCGAGGAGGGCGACTACGAGTGCTTCAAGCGCAGAATCAAACCGAACGTATTTCTATCCACGCCCTCCGCGAGGAGGGCGACCGCTGGCCTCGGCTTCCAACAACTGCTTCGGGATATTTCTATCCACGCCCTCCGCGAGGAGGGCGACCCTCGGCGGCTGCGACGGTGTCTATTACCATGCCATTTCTATCCACGCCCTCCGCGAGGAGGGCGACACCAGATCCCGCTGGAGCAGTGGTATCAGACCAATTTCTATCCACGCCCTCCGCGAGGAGGGCGACGAGCCGTTCATCGTTCAGATCACGGCCAGCAGCCTATTTCTATCCACGCCCTCCGCGAGGAGGGCGACGAAGCCGCCCCACGCATGGATGAGGCAATGGCACCATTTCTATCCACGCCCTCCGCGAGGAGGGCGACCGCTGGAAAGCAGGAAGATGGTGTTGTAACCCATATTTCTATCCCCGCCCTCCGCGAGGAGGGCGACGGCAAACCTCATCGAGGCGACCACGGACATTCTGGTATTTCTATCCCCGCCCTCCGCGAGGAGGGCGACAGATTCCATTCGGGAACGCTGACCGCATACCGCAATTTCTATCCCCGCCCTCCGCGAGGAGGGCGACGTCGCCCGCTTGAGCATCTCCGCATAGGCTGCAGCATTTCTATCCCCGCCCTCCGCGAGGAGGGCGACCGCGCACCGATCAGCACCGAACACCTCTTTATCACATTTCTATCCCCGCCCTCCGCGAGGAGGGCGACTTACTTCTTCTTTGTCCCTAATCGGCTGGTCTGGATTTCTATCCCCGCCCTCCGCGAGGAGGGCGACCATCCAGATAAATTGGGATGAGGTCGCCGGTGTTATTTCTATCCCCGCCCTCCGCGAGGAGGGCGACAACTCGGCAGAGGCGGCGGCGAACAGAGCATGGCAGATTTCTATCCCCGCCCTCCGCGAGGAGGGCGACCCATGAACAAGTCTATGTTTACCAAATCGTTTACTATTTCTATCCCCGCCCTCCGCGAGGAGGGCGACCGCTTTTTAGTGGCGACTGGGATGCTGTGTACTGATTTCTATCCCCGCCCTCCGCGAGGAGGGCGACCATGGCCTTCTGCCGGGGATACTTGCCCAGTGCAGAGATTTCTATCCCCGCCCTCCGCGAGGAGGGCGACCTCTTTTCCGGCCTCGACGTTCGCCGTCTGGCCGTTATTTCTATCCCCGCCCTCCGCGAGGAGGGCGACCTCCACATCAAAAGTCAACAGGAGCGTGAATTATATTTCTATCCCCGCCCTCCGCGAGGAGGGCGACACCTTTCCTCGCGCGATTTCGCCGCTGGAAAGCAGATTTCTATCCCCGCCCTCCGCGAGGAGGGCGACGTAGACAAGGCCCTCGGCCACCGTCCACTGGCCCAATTTCTATCCCCGCCCTCCGCGAGGAGGGCGACTTGCGCCCAGCTTTTGCTTGTCAGTGCCATCGGCATTTCTATCCCCGCCCTCCGCGAGGAGGGCGACTAAGTTCGTCTGTCTCCTTGTGCAGGGCGTCCAATTTCTATCCCCGCCCTCCGCGAGGAGGGCGACTGCGCTGCTAGTCGTTAGTAGGACGATTTAACGTTATTTCTATCCCCGCCCTCCGCGAGGAGGGCGACCTGAACTAATTACATCTAAAGGGTCTTGACCGACAATAATTTCTATCCCCGCCCTCCGCGAGGAGGGCGACGTCGACCAGCTTCCTGTGCTGGAATTGCCGCTCTATTTCTATCCCCGCCCTCCGCGAGGAGGGCGACCGCAGATGCTGCCAGTTGCGCTGGAAGCGGGTGACATTTCTATCCCCGCCCTCCGCGAGGAGGGCGACGATGCCGTCCAGCTTGGCGTGCATCAAATCGGACTATTTCTATCCCCGCCCTCCGCGAGGAGGGCGACCCGGCATTATAGTTCCAATAGTAGTCACCCACAGATTTCTATCCCCGCCCTCCGCGAGGAGGGCGACGAAATAATCGTTGCTGCCGTCGTCGTCTTTCTCGATTTCTATCCCCGCCCTCCGCGAGGAGGGCGACCTCTTTTACTCACGGTAGTGCCTCCTTTCGCATTGATTTCTATCCCCGCCCTCCGCGAGGAGGGCGACCCACCTTGTCCAAAATTCAACACTGTGGTTCCTGTATTTCTATCCCCGCCCTCCGCGAGGAGGGCGACCGGGGCGCTGCCCTCATCGGCTGCACTCGTCACCTATTTCTATCCCCGCCCTCCGCGAGGAGGGCGACCTTAAGTTCGTCTGTCTCCTTGTGCAGGGCGTCCAATTTCTATCCCCGCCCTCCGCGAGGAGGGCGACGTAGCCCGTGCGGGTCGACCAGCTTCCTGTGCTGATTTCTATCCCCGCCCTCCGCGAGGAGGGCGACCGCCCGCCCTCTTCGCTGGCCGCAATAAGGGCCTCAATTTCTATCCCCGCCCTCCGCGAGGAGGGCGACCTATTGCCAAGCATGGCAGCCCAAGCAAGGGCGATTTCTATCCCCGCCCTCCGCGAGGAGGGCGACTGGGTGCAACAGGCGCAGGCGCCGCGGTACTCTATTTCTATCCCCGCCCTCCGCGAGGAGGGCGACGTCCACTTTCAGGCCCACCGGGGAACCTTCAACATTTCTATCCCCGCCCTCCGCGAGGAGGGCGACGCAAGGACGACCCGGAGAAGCTGCAGAACTTTGTATTTCTATCCCCGCCCTCCGCGAGGAGGGCGACTTCCGCTATCCGGTCCTTATCGCATTCACCCTGTTATTTCTATCCCCGCCCTCCGCGAGGAGGGCGACATAGGAGGACACATACTATGGCAACCGCAAAAAAATTTCTATCCCCGCCCTCCGCGAGGAGGGCGACGGGGCGCACGGCGCGAGGTTTGGCGGCAGTACATATTTCTATCCCCGCCCTCCGCGAGGAGGGCGACGACAAGCACGCTCTGGTCATCAAGTTGCTCAAGATATTTCTATCCCCGCCCTCCGCGAGGAGGGCGACCATTGCAGCCATGTTCGCCCCACGGACTTGATGCCATTTCTATCCCCGCCCTCCGCGAGGAGGGCGACGCACCGCATACAAGTACAGCTGCGGCAGCTTCCCATTTCTATCCCCGCCCTCCGCGAGGAGGGCGACTCGCACAGGCAGCCTTTAATGGCACCCTCAAGCTATTTCTATCCCCGCCCTCCGCGAGGAGGGCGACAACGCGGCGCACATTACGCCAAGCGGAGGATTGAATTTCTATCCCCGCCCTCCGCGAGGAGGGCGACGCGGCTCCCCTTAAGGCATAAAGGGGAACAGATATATTTCTATCCCCGCCCTCCGCGAGGAGGGCGACTACGCCCTCCAGCTCCTTGTTGTCCGGGTCGATATTTCTATCCCCGCCCTCCGCGAGGAGGGCGACATCCCGGAGGTCTTGGAGATCATCAAAAGGTCGGAATTTCTATCCCCGCCCTCCGCGAGGAGGGCGACCCAGCGGTTCCAGCGACACGATCAGCGTCGAGTTATTTCTATCCCCGCCCTCCGCGAGGAGGGCGACACGGTCTACATGAGAGGTTGCAAAGTGGATTCCGAATTTCTATCCCCGCCCTCCGCGAGGAGGGCGACAGCCCGAAGGCTGCGGCGTAAGGAGGCTATAACATATTTCTATCCCCGCCCTCCGCGAGGAGGGCGACCAGTGTTCCCAAAGTAACCTGTTTGGCACGAAGAAATTTCTATCCCCGCCCTCCGCGAGGAGGGCGACGTACCGCTTGGATGGAGCAGGGCGAAACCGAGATATTTCTATCCCCGCCCTCCGCGAGGAGGGCGACACAGCACCAATCCAAATGACCCTACAAGGCCAACAATTTCTATCCCCGCCCTCCGCGAGGAGGGCGACCAGTGCAGCGTGATGGGATTGCCGCACTTGCAGGATTTCTATCCCCGCCCTCCGCGAGGAGGGCGACAACAATGCCATTGTTGCCGAGCGCGAAAAGGCGAATTTCTATCCCCGCCCTCCGCGAGGAGGGCGACCCAGACTCTGCGTGAGGAGTACAACCGATATGTAGATTTCTATCCCCGCCCTCCGCGAGGAGGGCGACAGCAAAAACAGAGACAAAATCTCTATTTTCAAACAAATTATACAACATTCTGCACGAATTTAGAAGAGCCTTGATTTACAACGGGTCAAAGAACTATCCCAATCATGCAAAATGACACAAAAATCCGGTGCGAAGGTGCCGGAAAAATGCTGAGAACTCGCCCTTCGCACCGGGGCGGGAAACTTAGAACAACAGCAGGCCGTCCTGCTCGAAGGGCGGATGAACGCCGATATGCTCCACCTTGCTCTTATAGTTGTTGCCCAGCTGGTAGAAGCGCAGACTGTCCAGCGCGGGGTCGATGAGGGCCGTCAGCTCCGCCTTGAGAACGGCATACTGCGCGGCATCCAGCAGACACTCGAACACGGAGTTCTGCACCCGCTGGCCGTGGTCCACACAGCGCTTGGCGACTTTGCGCAGACGTTTACGCCCGGCAGGAGTTTCGGTATTGACGTCGTAGGTGATAAGGACCAGCATACACATCCCTCACTTCCAGAAAAATGGCGGGTAAAGCTCCATATCGCCCCGCAGGGTGCGGGCCAGAAGCAGAGCCTGTACATAAGGCACGAGGCCCCACGGAAGCTTTTCGTTCAGGAACGGGTGGGTGATAGTCTCCTGCTTGCGGGTCTGCCACCCGCCCAGAAAGGCGCGGCGGCCCTCATCGGTGAGAAGGACGGCCCCGTTCTCCTGCTTCTGGAAATGCTTCGGCGTCATGATTTTCTGGTTGATGCAGGAGAGCACGAAGCGGTCGGCATAAACTGCACGCAGCTCTTCCATGAGGTCGAGGGCGAGGCTCCTGCGCCCGGGCCGGGCGCGGTGGAGAAAGCCGACGTAGGGGTCGAGGCCCACACTCTGAAGAGCCGCCGTGCAGTCGGAGGCCAGAAGCGAATAAGCGAAAGAGAGCAGGGCATTGGTATTGTCCAGCGGCGGGCGGCGGCTCCGGCCTGCGAAAGAAAAATCATCGTGCTGCTGCAGGATGAGTGAATCAAAGCAGTCGAAATACCGCTGTGCCGCCTCGCCCTCCAGACCGCGAAGCTGGTCGAGGTCGTCACACTGCTCGATGAGGGGCAGCGCCGCCGCCAGCTGGGCGCTGGTGCGCTTGAGCTGTTCCACCGGCACCCGCTGGGGGTGGTCGCGGGTGGCCCGTTCCAGCACCCAGCGGGCGTTATAGACTTTGCCCAGGATGAAATTGCGCGCATAGAGACAGCTCTCTGCCTCGCTGTCTGCGATGCGGTACTGGGTCTGCCGCAGCAGGACGTTGCCCCGCTCTTCGCCTACGGCCCGGGCCAGAAAGCGGCCCTGCGGGCTGAAAAAGCTCAAATCGACCCCGAGGCTGGCGCATTTACCCATCAGGGCAGGGCTTGCGCCGGGATAGCTGAAGCAGACGATGCCTTCCAGCGTGTGGAGCGGGACCCGGCCAATTTCAGCTTTGTTGCAGAGCAGGACGATGTTCTCCCCCTCGAGGGAAAGGTAGGCGTCCTTGTTGAGGACGTAGAGCGTGTTCAAAAACTTTCTCATGGCGCGGCCTCCTGCATCTCGTCCAGATGGGCGCGGAGATAGGCTTTCGGGTCGGCACGCTGATACAGCACGGGGAGGCAGAGCTCTTTGAGGGAGCAGGCGTTGCAGTGGGTGCCGGGCTTCGACTTGGGGGTATAGCCCCGGGCAAAATAGGCGTGCATCTCGTCGGCCATCTTCTGGGTGGCCTGGCGGAGTTCTTCGGTCAGCGGCACGACCTCCCGCCGCCGCGTTTCCTCGTAGAAGAGCGCACCCTCCGGGATGCTGCACACCAGCATCTCTTCCAGCGCCATGGCCTGTGCGCAGAGCTGCAGCCGGTCAGCGTCGCTGGCCTTGGCGCGGCCATGCTTGTACTCGACAGGCATGGGCTTCCAGAGCCCTTCCGTGCTTTGCAGGGGGATGCCCTCCGGGTCGGCCCGGAACTCGACGACATCGCAGTTTCCGCTCAGGCCCAGCCGACGGCTGACCACCTGCATCCCTCGGGTGATGAGCAGGCCGCCGCGCCGTTCGGTCTGGTTTGTGTCATGGCAGCGGGTGTGGTCGAGCTGGCCTTCGACGGTGCGGCGGTTCTCCGCCCACTGCTGTTCCAGATGGATGAGCGCCCACTGGCGGCGGCAGAAGCAGAAGTGCTGGATGCCCGACAGGGGCAGCCAGTCGTCTGCGCCGCCCATCAGGACAGCCTCTCGCAGGTGACTCCTTCCGGCAGAGTGTCTGCCACCGTGACGGTGTAGTCGCGGTAGCTGCGGGCGGCGTCCACATCGGGCTTGCGCTGGACGGTGACGGAGTCGAAGAGCTTATAGGCCGGGGCATTGCCCAGCTCAGAATCGTGCTTGAACACGATGAGCTCCCGCACGGCCATCTTGCCCCGGGCAGCGCTGTGGTCGTTCTCGAACATATTCAGAATGGCAGTCCACAGAAGTTTCAAATCATCCTCGGAGAAGCCGGTGGTCTTCCGGGCGAGGTTGGCCGAGACATAGCCCTCGGCGCGGTAGAGGGCGTAAGGCACGATGTGCTTGCGGCCCATCTCAGTACCCTTCTTCTCGGCGTCGGCCTCGGTAGTGATGGCCACGCGGGTGATGGTGACTTCCTGCGGGACGATGGGGTCTACCGAGCGGGCAAAGCTCAGCTGGACGGGGCCGCGCACCTGACCGCAGTTCAGCGCACCCTTGACGAAGGTGGTCATGACGGCACCGAAGGTGCGGATGTCGAAGTAGTTCTCGCACATATAGTCCCGTAGCTTGGCATCGATGTCGGGGTCGGCCTTTTTGGCAGCTTTCAGGTCGGGGTCGATGCCCAGCGTGCTGATGGCCTCGGCGTCGCTGCGGTTGAGGGGAACGCCGTCCTTGATGTAGATACGATAGCCTTTTTCGTCCTCTTTCAGGGTCTCGACATAGTTGCGGATCTTCCGCTTGAGGCAGACGTCGGTCACCAGACCGTAGCCCGTCTCGGGGTCGATGCGGGGCATATTGCCTGCATCGGGGTCGCCGTTGGGGTTGCCGTTCTCGACGTCGAACAGGATGACGAAATCATAGCGGTTCTTGATGGGCTCAGACATGGTTTATTCCTCCTCATTCTTTTTGGCGTAGCGTTTCTGGGTCTGGTGGTAGTAGCCGATCTCAAAGGCACCCTGCTCCGGCAGGCTGAGCCGCGCCGGGAAGCCTGTCTCGGGCAGCTGGGCCATCAGCTCGGTGAGCTGTTTGTTGAAATGCACCTCGTTGGGGGTGCTCATCTTCTGCAGATGCTTCTGAGCCAGCTTGACCAGCGTAGGGAAGGCCGTTGCCGGGGTGGCACAGGCCGAGTTGAAGTACCGGTCTTTGATGGTGGCGTTGATGCCGGGATTGGCGACGCTCTGGATCGTCTCCAGCACAGAGAAGAGACGCCCCAGAACATAGGGGACATTGCTGCTTTCGTTCAGGCTCACGGTAAATACCTCCTTGTTGAGCTCAGTGGGGTAGTTGCGGAGATAGTAGGCTTTCAGGATAGCGGCGCGGCCCCGGGTGACTTCCCGTTCGGCCCGGATGCGGAGGGTCACGCCGTTGAGCAGGGTGGCGGGATAGGGTCCGCCGGTGAGGATGGCCCGGAGCAGATCGCCCACCAGCTGGGGCGATGGATTTTTGTCCCGGGATTTCTGGTTGACCGTCTCCTGCGCCAGCGCCCAGACCGACAGGTTTTCCCGCTTGTCGAAGGCGGGGCGGGTGATGCTGAGCCGGTCGGCGTGGTCCTGCAGATTTTTGGCAAACTGTCCGAAGCTGTTGCGCAGGAAGAACCGGACGGAGAGCCGGGCTGCGTTGGGCGAGATGCCCAGCACATAGAAGTTCTGGTTCGGGTCCAGCTTGTCATCGAGGAAGGAGACGGGGCGTCCCTGAGAAAGGGCTTTCAGTGCGGCGGCAAGGTCGCTTTCCGAGACGCCGCGCGCCTCGGCACCGCCGCAGAAAAACATCAGCATGGCGTTTGAGTAGGCGGGAGCGGCGTTTTCGGCCCAGCAGACGATGGTGGTGTCGCCGATGCGCTGACAGCAGTTCCGGTCAGCCAGCAGCAGATTGAGGGCCGTGGTGTAGGCGAAAGCCGCGTACTCGCTGACAGGGGCGTTGGCACCCTGCTCATGGCCATAGGAGCAGAAAGCGGGCGCGTTGAAGGAGACCAGTGCCGCACCGGCGGCCTGTGCGCCCATCACACCTTTGATGGCGGGGTGGATGCGGGCGATGCCGGCTTCTTTGCCGGTGATGAGGCAGCGGGCCGTCTCGGCGTCTGCATCGGAGGTGTCAAAGGCGGACTGCCATGCGGCCCGGATGGCGTCATCTGTGGTGGCCAGCCAGTGGGCGCTGTCGGGGGATTCGTAGCCGAACACAAGGTTCGCGTTGTTGTTCAGGTCGGCCCACTGCTCTGCCAGCAGCGGGTGGGTGGGGGCTGTATCCGGCTCCCAGCTGTCAAAAAAGGCGAGGATGGCTTTGGCGGCAGGGGAGTCCACGCCGTCGAGCACCTTGTGGTGGAGGGCGGCACAGGCTTCGAAGCACTGGCGGGAACGCTCGGGCTTGCCCTTCTCGTCTGCGCCCAGCAGATAGGACGTATTGTCGCACAAAAAGTTCGCGGCGACGCCGGAGGCGCGCTTGACCCGGTGGGGGACAGGGAGCTCACGGGGGGCGATGACGGTCTTTTTGCCCTTAGGGACTTCCTTCCGCAGGTCGTTGAGGGCGAGAAGCTGGCCGTCCGGGCCGAGGCGCAGTTCGTAGCTGACCTTGAAGCGACTGTCCCAGCCGGGGGCCTCCACCTTGCCCTGCTTCAAGAGCTGTTCATAATAGGCGGTGAGTGCTTGGAGTATCATGTAAACACCTCCACGTCCCGGCATTCCATCACGCCGTCCACCAGCTTTGCGCGGAAGAACTGGCTGCGGATGTTGGCCGAATCAGAGTAATCGAGGCTGTGGAGCATGAAGCCGAGGTCCTGCGTGACCTTCAGCGCCGGAATGCTGCCGCCCGGCCACTCCCGGAAGTTGGCCGGGAACTCCCGGCACCCGAAACAGGGCTGGTGATAGCACTGACCTTTGCGCAGGCGTCGGCGCAGGATGTCCTGGAACTTGCCGGGATTGTCGCTGGGGGCGGCCTTGTCCGTCAAATCGAAGTGGCACTCGATGACGTAGTGGACGTCCTGCAGGACCATCGCGGCCCGCTGCTGGATGTCCTCCGAGGTGTAGAGCACCGGCGGCGTGCCGCCTTTGGCCGCACTGAGGGCGGCGGAGGACAGCAGGGTGGACTTGACCTCGTTGCGCCGGATGTTGGTGAACCGGATGGGCCGCTGGGTGTATTCCTCGGTGGAAGCTTCATCCTCGGGGTCAAGGTCGAAGGGCTTGAGAAGATAGATGCGGTCAACCGTATAACGCAGCCCGGGGTGCCAGTAGATGGCCTCCACAAGGCCCCGCGCGGCGGACGGGGTGATCATGTCGTAGCTCACGCGCTCGGTCTTCATCTCGGGGCGGGTAAAGCACCCGTAGCTGCCCCATACTTCAATGAGCATGGACATCAGCATCGCCTCCTTTCCGGGTGAAGTTGAATTTTCAGACTAAGATGAATATCGGTCATTGAAACCACCTCTTTCTTTTAGAAGTAAAGGCCGATGCCCGTCTCCACATCCATGGCAAGGCCGGTCTTTTCACTGTAGCAGCTGGTGTCGGTGAGGATGGCGGAACCATCGGGCCGCAGTTCCAGCGCCCCGGCGGCGTCGAGCTTGTCGAACTGGTCCTTATAACAGGAGACACTGTAAACGCCCAGCTTCCGCAGCAGCGTCCGGGTAACATGACCGCTGCGCAGCTGTTCACAGAGGGCTGCGCCCTCGCCGACGGGCAGATAGACCGTGCGGGCAGCGTTCTCGATGAGGCGGAATTCCTCCGCCACCTGTGCAAAGGGAAACTGGCAGCCCCGGATGCCCCGGAGAAAGGCATCCAGAATGCCGTGCTTGTCCACGGCGTCGGGGCCGCGAAGGTCGGAAAGCTCGTTGAAGTAGAGCTGAATGGCTCGGGGCGTGTCCAGTGTGTCCTGATGCCGGGCGGTGTAGTCCAGCGCGCTGACGTTCTGCCTGAGAATCTGGGGCGTGGAACACTCGTCCAGCCGGAACCGGTAGACGATGCTTTCCTCTGCGCCCCGCCGCCCCTCGCGGTTGCAGCGCCCGGCAGTCTGTAAGAGCGAGTCAAGACCGCACTGCTCGCGGTAAGCGACGGGAAAATCCACGTCCACGCCCGCCTCAATGAGAGAGGTGGACACCACCCGGCAGGGCAGACCTTCTTTCAGTCGCTGGCGGATGGCGTCCAGCTGACGGCGGCGGTCGGCGGCGCAGAGCAGGGTGGTCAGGCAGTAGCTGCCCTCGGCGGGCAGGGACTCATAGAGCTGCTGGGCCGTCTTGCGGCGGTTGACCACGCAGAGCACCTGCGGGTGCCGGGCCAGCCGGGCGGCGAACTCCTCCTGCGGCAGGGTGCCGAGATCTTGCAGTGTGGTGCGCCGGAGCACTTCGTAGAGGCGGGCCGCGTCGGGCGTGATCTCCTGCGGGTGGAGCTCAGGCGCAAAGCGCCGGAACAGCGGCTCAAGGGCAGGCTGGGTGGCCGTGCAGAGGACGGCCGTGGAGTGGTAATGCTGGATGAGCTGGGCGATGGCACTGACGCAGGGGGCAAGGTAGTCGCCCGGGAGGGTCTGCGCCTCGTCGAAGATGATGACGCTGTCGGCGATGTTGTGGAGCTTGCGGCAGCGGCTGCTGCGATTGGCGTAGAGCGACTCGAAGAACTGCACCGCCGTCGTCACCACGACGGGGGCGTCCCAGTTTTCACTGGCCAGCATCTGGCGGTACTGGGCGGGGGTCAGGTCGTCCTGCTCAACAGTCTTATACTCGGCGTTGGAGAAGTCGGCCAGAACATTTTCTGCGCCCAGCAGGCCCGAGAAGACGGCGGCGGTCTGATCGATGATGGACATATAAGGAATGACGTAGATGACCCGCTTCATCTTCTGGGCGGCGGCGTGCTCCAGCGCAAAGGCGAGGGAGGCAAAGGTCTTGCCGCCGCCGGTGGGTACGGTGAGGGTGTAGAGCCCCTGTGGGCCGTGCGCGCCTTTCTCGAGGCAGGCGCGGAGGACGGTGTTGCGCTGGACGCTGACGGGCGAGGGCGATTCGGCCCTGAGATAACGCTGCGCCTGTGCGGAAACGATGTCCCGCAGTGCGGCGATGTCCGTGCCGCTGCCCCGGGGTGCGGCCTTGCCGTCCATGAAGGTCTCGGTGTCGATGAAGTCGGCGTCCACGAGGCAGGAGTAGAGCATCCGGGTAAAGAACGCGAGGCTCAGCGGGTCGGCGCAGGCCCACGCGGGCGGCGTCGAGGCGGGGAGCGTTACTTCCTGCCAGCTGTCGTAGGGGGCTACCGGCTTCTTGCTCCGGCCAAACAGGGTGGCGTCGCCCGGGTCATCGGCGGGGCTCCCGCCGTCGGGCAGGCCGCTGTGGTGTCCGGCCACGGCAAAGGCGGCGTGGGGATGGTGGCGAACCCAGGCCTCCTGCGCCCCGGCGGTGGAGTGGTCCACCTTGGGACCGCCTTTGAGCCGCAGCTGGAAGGCGTCGCTGTATTTGCCGACATCGTGGAGCCACGCGGCAAATTCGGCCTCGCTCTGCGCCCCGAAGGGGGCTGCGAAGGAACCGGCCAGTCTGGCAGTGCCGGCGAGATGGTCGTAGACGGTCTGGGTGCGGGTGCCGTCCTCGCTGATGTGGGCAAGACGTGTGGAGTGCTCCATAAAATGACCTCCTGACTCTGGTTTGCAATAAGGATACGCTTTTCAAAAAGCGTCTGTCAACAAAACGCGCTTTTCGACGAAAAATTCTGGGACTTTGCATAAAAAAGCAGACGGAAAAATCTGCAATGTGCCAAAAAAGAAAGAAACGAGTATTTTCATGTTTTTATAATAATACAAATAATATCCAATAAACTGGACTTTTACTGATTTTTCAGGCAAAAATGAAAAGAGAACTGCGTTTTCAGTACTGCGGGAGGAAGACCGCCCATCAGCAGAGAAAAAATGAAGATGTTGTGTACAACAACACCGCATTAAGATGGAATTAAGGCAGGGTTAAGAAAACCGCAAGAAAAGTGCTGAGTTATTCCATCTGGGAATGGACTTTCGGAAAAATCAAGGCGAATATCCCCCTTTTCATTTGCTGAAATCTGTTGTATTATGAATAACGGATATGGAATCAGAGAAAAAAGCGCCGCGATGAAGCGCAAACAGGAATGATAAGAAAAATAAAGGGCAATAGGGGGAGAGCTACGATGGACGAAAAAGATTACGAGCTGCTGCACGCGCTGGACGAGACGCGCAACATCACCCACGCAGCGGACAAACTGTACATGACCCAGTCGGCACTTTCCAAGCGCATCAAGGCACTGGAACAGGAGCTGGGGGTGGAGATCGTCCTGCGCTCGCGGCAGGGCATCCGCTTCACGCCGGCAGGTGAACAGGTGCTGCTCCACAGCGCCGCAGCCGCCCGCGAGATGGAAAAGATGCGCCGCCAGCTGGCTTCCATTCGGGGCGAAGCCTGCGGCACCCTGCGGGCAGGTATCTCGGTGAACTTCTCCTACTACCGCCTGCCCGAGGTGCTGACGGAATACCACAAAGCCTACCCGAAGGTACGCCTCGACATCGCTACCGGCCACAGCCGGAACATCTACCAGCAGATGCTGGACTCTTCGCTGGACGTGGCAGTGCTGCGGGGCGAGTATCCGTGGGACGGCACCCAGTTCCTGCTCTCGCAGGAGAATATCTGCCTGATCTGCAGCGAGGAGAACAAGGACAGACCCATCTCCGATTACCTTTATATCGACCACAGCAGCGACGCCACCATCAGCGCCCAGATGGCCCGCTGGCGCTACGAGAACGGCGTGACCAACGATGCGGGCAATTTTGTGGTGGATAACATCATGGTCTGCCGCGAGATGGTGGAGCGCGGCCTCGGCTGGGCGCTGATGCCGGAAGTGGCGCTGGATAACTTCAAGGGATATGTCAAGCCCTGCACCTTCGAGAACGGCGAGCCCTTCGTCCGGCGCACCTATATTTTCTGCCAGAGAGACGCAGCCGCCCTGCCGCAGGTGCAGCTCTTTATGGACATGCTCAAAAAGCACCGCTGAGAGGAGAAAAACATGGAAACGACTGTTTCACTGGTCCAGATGCTGGATGCACGGGAGCGCCGGGTGCAGCATCAGCAGGAGCTGTTGGCCCAGTACCACAAGCCGCTCATCTGCTTTACCATGAATATCTGCGGCCCGATAAAGGATTCGCCCCTCATCCGGCGGGGCTTTGCGCGGGGGCGTCAGTTGCTGCGCCAGCAGTTTCTGCGGGCAAAGCTGACGCCGCTGTATCAGGACGCCGTCCGGGAAGTGACCGGCTGCGAGGCGTTCTATGTGCTGGACACCGACCCGCTGACCATCAAGAAATTCACCACCGACATCGAGGACGCCACCCCGCTGGGGCGGCTGTTCGACATGGACGTCATCCGTCCGGACGGCCTCAAAGTGGACAGAGAAGAGCTAAACCTCGAAGGCCGCCGCTGTCTCATCTGCGGCGGGCCTGCTAAGGTGTGCAGCAGCCGCCGCGTCCATACCGTGGCCGAACTGCAGGAAAAGACGACGGAGATCTTGACCGAGGCCCGGGACGCGCAGGACATTGCCGACGCGGCCCGTCTGGCCGTCCGCGCCCTGCTCTACGAAGTGACCACCACCCCGAAGCCCGGCCTTGTGGACCGGCGTAACAGCGGAAGCCATAAAGACATGGACGTCTTCACCTTCATGGACAGCGCCGCGGCGCTCTACCCCTATTTTGAAGCCTGCGCCCAGACGGGCCGCGAGACGGCGGAACAGCCCGCGCCCGAGACATTCGCGGCCCTGCGGCCTCTGGGTTGTGAGGCCGAGGGCGAGATGTTGGACGCCACCGGCGGCGTCAACACCCATAAGGGCGCGGTCTTTTCAGTGGGCATCGTCTGCGCGGCGCTGGGACGCCTCGACCGCTCCCTCTGGGCCGAAGCAGCCCGCGTTCTGGCGGAAGTATCCACAATGACGGCGGGCCTGACCGAGAAGGATTTTGCAGGCGTCACTGCCGAGAACGCCGCCACCGTGGGCCAGAAGCTTTATATTCAGTACGGTATCACTGGTGTGCGGGGGCAGGTGGAAGCTGGACTTCCCACGGTGCTGAATGTCGGTCTGCCGGTGCTGGAAGAGGGCCTTGCCAAGGGTTACGACTTCGACCGCGTCGGCGGCGGCGCACTGCTGGCCATCCTGGCCAAC
>OLNN01002184.1_pt1 | contig 14426 bp, 13 predicted proteins | sample 1672141 | NCBI WGS metagenome assembly OLNN01 (sample SAMEA3136652, study PRJEB25190) | human gut metagenome | biome: human gut; feature: human-associated habitat; material: faeces | place: Austria | collected 2013 | reverse complement strand
AGGACGCAAGATTTTCATTCTTGAAAGGGGGGTTCGATTCCCCCACGGGCTACAATTAAAAAGATAAACGAATTAAAACAGATTAGTCGAGATGGCAAATCATAAATCATCACTGAAAAGAATCAGACAGGAGAAGACAAGAAGACTTCGCAACAGATATTATGGCAAGACCATGAGAAACGCTGTTCGCAAACTTCGTGCTACTACCGACAAAGCAGAAGCTACTGCACTGCTGCCGGGCGTAAGCAAAATGCTGGATAAGCTGGCAAAGAAGAACGTCATTCACAAGAACAAGGCAAGCAATCTGAAGTCTAAGTTGGCGCTTCACATCAATAAGCTGGCATAATCAAGATTTTTAAATCTACCATATATTACAGGAGGCTGGACTTTATAGTCCGGCCTTTTCTGTTTGTGCGCATGTCTGAGCACAGGAGCAATCTGCGATAGGCCAACCGCCAGACGCCCGCGGATGCGGATGCTAAAAAGGCGTAAACGGCCTAATTTATTCAGCCGTTTCCCGCGTTATCTCAACGATTTTCACTAACTTTGCTCTGTTATTACAAAAGGTATCAGATTATGACTGAAGAAGAAAAGATAGAAGGCGAAAACAACTATTCAGCCAGTAACATCCAGGTGCTCGAAGGCCTGGAAGCGGTGCGCAAACGTCCCGCCATGTACATTGGCGACATCAGCGAGAATGGTCTGCACCACTTGGTCTACGAAGTCGTGGACAACTCCATCGACGAAGCCATGGCCGGCTATTGCGACCACATAGAAGTAACTATCAACGAAGACAACTCCATCACCGTACAAGATAACGGACGCGGTATTCCCGTAGACTTCCACGCCAAGGAAAAGAAATCGGCATTGGAAGTGGTAATGACCGTACTCCATGCCGGAGGTAAGTTCGACAAAGGTTCTTACAAGGTATCGGGTGGTCTGCACGGCGTCGGTGTATCTTGCGTCAACGCCCTGTCTACCCACATGACCACACAGGTATTCCGCAACGGCAAAATCTATCAGCAGGAATACGAATGCGGCAAGCCACTCTATGCTGTCAAGGAAGTAGGAACCTGTGACCCTAACTTCACAGGAACCAAGCAGACTTTCTGGCCCGACGGCAGCATATTTACTACTACCGAATATAAATACAGCACGCTGCAGGCACGCTTGCGCGAGCTGGCTTATCTGAACGCAGGTATCCGCATCACGCTGACCGACCGTCGCCAGAAAGACGAGAACGGTGAATTCGTAAAGGAAATGTTCCATTCGGCAGAAGGCGTGAAAGAGTTTGTCCGCTACCTGAACAGCAACAATACTCCGCTCTTCAACGACGTTATCTACCTGAACACGGAAAAGGCTGGTGTGCCTATCGAATGTGCCATCATGTACAACACAGGCTACCGCGAGAATCTGCACTCTTACGTCAACAATATCAATACCAAGGAAGGCGGTACACACGAAGCCGGTTTCCGCGCCGCTCTGACCCGTGTACTGAAGAAATACGGTGAAGACACTTGCGCTAAGCAGTTGGAAAGAGCCAAGGTGGAAATCTCTGGCGAGGACTTCCGAGAAGGTCTGATAGCCGTTATCTCCGTGAAGGTTTCCGAACCGCAATTCGAAGGACAGACCAAGACCAAGCTGGGCAACAGCGAAGTGAGTGGTGCCGTAAACCAAGCCGTAGGCGAAGCTTTGACCAACTATCTGGAAGAGCATCCGAAAGAGGCCAAACTGATAGTAGAAAAAGTTATCTTGGCTGCTACTGCCCGCGTTGCAGCACGCAAAGCACGCGAGTCTGTACAGCGCAAATCGCCCATGAGTGGTGGAGGCATGCCGGGCAAGCTGGCCGACTGCTCAAGCAAAGACCCGGATGAATGCGAATTGTTCCTCGTCGAGGGTGAGTCAGCCGGCGGTTCGGCCAAGCAGGGACGAAATCGCCAGTTCCAAGCTATTCTGCCCTTGCGCGGTAAGATTCTGAACGTAGAGAAAGCCATGTGGCACAAAGCCTTCGAAAGCGACGAAGTGAACAACATCATTCAAGCACTGGGCATCCGCTTTGGCCTCAACGGTGAAGACAGCAAGGAAGCCAACATTGACAAGCTGCGCTACAAGAAGGTAATCATCATGACCGATGCCGATGTCGATGGTTCTCACATCGACACCCTTATCATGACACTCTTCTTCCGCTACTTCCCGCAAGTTATTGAGCAAGGCTACCTCTATATTGCTACTCCCCCGCTCTACCTTTGCACCAAGGGTAAAGTGAAAGAATATTGCTGGAACGACCAGCAACGCCAGCGCTTCATCGACACTTACGGCGGTGGTTCAGAAAATGCTATCCACACACAGCGCTACAAAGGTTTGGGTGAAATGAACCCCGAACAGCTGTGGGAAACAACCATGAACCCCGAAAACCGTATGCTGAAGCAGGTAAGCATCAGCAACGCGGCCGAAGCCGACTACATCTTCTCCATGCTGATGGGCGAAGACGTAGGTCCACGTCGTGAGTTCATCGAAAAGAACGCAACATACGCTAACATAGACGCGTAATTTAACAGTAAACGGTCAGTAGTCAGTGGTTATAAGATACTTCCATAGGAAGCTGCCACTGAGCACAAACTACCAACTGCTTACAACTGATATTAACCAATTATTTATTAATCCTCACATCTTACAACGAAGAAGCGCCGGACTATTGAGGAAACTCCCCGAAGCCCGGCGCTCTCTTATCCACCTCTCTATCGCCATGGACAAAGAAATGTTACAAGACGCCTTATGCGCGCACATCAGCCAGTTCTCTGTCAACCAGCTCGCTTGGAAGATTGAACAGGAAGACGAACTATTCCATACACTCTACAGCATAGCTATGAATAACGACTCACCAGCCGCCAACCGCGCATTGTGGGTATGCGAAAAACTGAGCGAAAAACATCCAAGTCTCTTTGCTCCATACTATGACGAGCTAACCAGCCGCCTGCTTACCTTCAACAACGACACAGCCCGCCGTCTGCTCCTTTCCATACTATTCAACCTTCCTGTACCCACGCCTCTTCCCATCCATCTGCTAAACTACTGCTTCGACCACCTGCTCAATCCACAAGACAGCATTGCCGTGCAGGCTCTTTGCATCAAGCTGGCTTACCTGCTTTGCCGCCAACAGCCGGAACTGCAACAGGAATTGCAAGTAATACTTGGAAATGCAGACGCCACACTCTACTCCCCCGGTGTACAATCGGCCATTCGAAGCACTCTGCGCAAACTACAAGGAAAGAAAAACAAAAGAAACAAGCAATAGGAGCCAAAGAACACATCTTACCGACCGTGGTCATAACGCTGGGCACCAACCAGTATATAAACTGCTCCCAATATAGGTACCAGCAACATAGACACCAACACAGCCGCCTCCCGATTCATACCGCCCCACGTCAACAGATAATACAAAACAACAACGAGCAGCCCCATCATACAGAATGAACGACACATAAAAACAGCCAACCCCTTGGCGTCAACCTTCTTCTGCCGTTCGGGCGACATGGTATTATAACCTGCTATCAGCTTGGGATATTTGCGCACTAGCAGTCCTAAGAAGATAAAGAAAACCGCAAAAATCCAAATGAGAGCAGTATCCATCCCTTTAAACAACTAATTATACATATCAACATCAACAACCCAACAATCATCTACATACATTGTTGTGCCTGCATAACTATGGATTTCAAACACAAAATGGCGTGCCCTAGCTGGAACCTGTATGATATAATCAAACAGCTGCCATTCATTATAATTCAATGGGAAAGACGACAATCCATAACCACCACCTCTTATAATACCCAACGTCGCCTCATCATAAAAAACCGCCAATGCATCATTAGAAATATTATCACTACTACTATCACGGAAATAACAATACATACGGGGTTCTGTACCCGTACATGGTTCTTCTACATAATAATAGAAGCGAATACGAATATCATGCCCAGGAACGACCTCCACCTTCTGACTAACCTTTGCTGTAAGCCCTTTCTTCGGGGATGACATACGAACAGAATACTCTCCTTCATATACATTGTCAGACTCTTTGGTAACACTGTCATAATGCTCACGCATAGACCAGCCATATAAATAATAATAGCCACCTCCTGCATCATACCATTCCTCGCAATTTCCGTTCTCCAACAGATTCATTACAGGAGTCAATTCCATCGAAGGTCCAGCAGGCTCTTCCTTATCACACGCCCACAATAAAAAGCAAAGCAACAGTATCGTATGATCTCTCCAACAATGCATATTTCTTCCCCTTTACAACCACCCCTGCTTCTTCATCTCCTCTGCCGCAATCTCCAATTCACGATACCAATCCTCACCAAACTTACGGATGAGCGGCTCGCGCAGGAACTTGTAGACAGGCAGATTCTCCTTCTGTCCCAAGAGAAGAGCAGCCTTACAGACATTCCAGCGATGGAAATTCACCGCCTTGTAGCGGCCAAAGTCACCTATACGGATGGGATAGAGATGGCAGGATATAGGCTTATAAAAGTCAGTCTTGCCGGCACGGAAAGCCTTCTCGATGGCACAGTAGCAGCAACCACGCTCGTCGTAGCAGGTAAAGACGCAATCCTTGTTGTTGACGATAGACGTCACCAAGTCGCCCTCGCAATCGGTATACACTACTCCCTGACGGTCAATAACCTTGCGCGCCTCAGGACTGAGTTCATCCCAAATAACAGGCAACACCTCCTCCAGCTTCTCTACTTCGTCCAGCGCTACCGGCGCTCCGGCATCACCTTCTATGCAACATGCACCCTTGCAGGCATCCAAATCGCAAAGGAACTTCTCGCGCAAGACGTCGAAGCTCACCACTACATCTCCTATCTGAATCATACTCTTGCTCTCCTATCAAAAAAAGCGCGGACTACGCGGACCAGACCGTTCGCTCTTCCAACAGTGAAGAGCAAACGTCTGCCTTCCGTGTAATCCGCGCCAATAAATCAATAATTTTTCAACTTACGGAATTACTTAATCAAATCCTTACCCGTCATTTCAGCAGGCTGAGGCATGCCGAGGATATGAAGGATAGACGGAGCCACGTCGGCCAACACACCGTTTTCTACCTTAGCATCCTTGTTCTCGGTTACATAAACAAACGGAACAGGATTCAGTGAGTGAGCAGTATTAGGTGTACCATCGGCATTCAGAGCGTGGTCGGCATTACCGTGGTCGGCAATGATAATGACCTCGTAACCGTTGGCCTTGGCTGCCTCAACGGTATCTTTCACGCAGTTGTCGATAGCTACAACAGCCTTCTCGATAGCCTCATAGATACCAGTGTGGCCTACCATATCACCGTTAGCATAGTTAACAACGATGAAGTCGTACTTCTGCGTACCGATAGCTTCTACCAGTTTATCCTTCACTTCGTAAGCGCTCATTTCGGGCTTCAGGTCGTAAGTAGCAACCTTGGGAGAAGGAACAAGGATACGGTCTTCGTTGTCGTACGGAGTCTCACGGCCACCGTTGAAGAAGAACGTTACGTGCGCATACTTCTCAGTCTCGGCAATGTGCAGCTGAGTCTTGCCGTTGTTGGCCAAGTATTCACCCAGTGTGTTCTGCACGTTCTCCTTGTCGAAGAGGATGTGCACGCCCTTAAACGATGCGTCGTACGGAGTCATACAGTAGTATTGCAGACCGGGGATGGTGTGCATGCCCTGCTCAGGCATATCCTGCTGAGTCAGTACGATCGTCAATTCCTTGGCACGGTCGTTGCGGTAGTTGAAGAAGATGACTACGTCGCCTTCCTTGATAGTACCGTCGAAGCCACCGTTTACGATAGGCTTGATGAATTCGTCTGTTACGCCTTCGTCGTAAGACTCCTGCATGGCCTGTACCATGTCAGTAGCCACACGGCCCTGTCCGTTAACCAGCAGGTCATAAGCTTCTTTCACACGTTCCCAACGTTTGTCGCGGTCCATGGCATAGAAACGACCTACAATGCTGGCAATGCGTCCGGCAGACTGAGCACAGTGTGCAGTCAGCTGTTCGATGAAGCCCTTACCGCTCTTCGGGTCTGTATCACGACCATCCATGAAGCAGTGGATGAAAGTAGTATCCTGCAAGCCATATTCCTTGGCAATGTCGCAGAGCTTGAACAGGTGGTCGAACGAAGAGTGCACACCACCGTTAGAAGTCAATCCCATGAAGTGGATGTTCTTGCCATGTTCCTTGGCATAAGAGAAGGCAGAAACGATTTCCTTGTTCTTCAGGATGCTGTTGTCGGCGCAAGCACGGTTAATCTTCACCAAATCCTGGTAAACGATGCGTCCGGCACCGATATTGAGGTGACCTACTTCAGAATTACCCATCTGTCCGTCGGGCAGACCCACGTTCTCGCCGCTTGCCTGGAGTTGAGAGTGCGGATAGTTGGCCAGCAGACTGTCCCAGTAAGGAGTGGGAGTGTTGAAAATCACATCGTCCTTTTGATGGTCGCCACAACCCCAACCATCGAGAATCATTAAAAGAGCTTTCTTTGCCATAATGTCTAAAGTATTTAAAGTTTGATTGAATGCGGTTTACTTAAAGCACCACGGATTGCACAGATCAGCACAGAATGACAAAAAGAGAAAAGAATCTGCGGAAATCAGTGTAATCTGTGGTGCACCTATTTCCGGCTGCAAAGTTACAAAAAAGATAGTCAGCCTGTTTACCTACTTGGCGTTCCAAATTGAAACAAAACCTAAAAAACGAATAAGAAAATACAGCAAATCCATGTGAATAACTACTTTTGCGGCGCAAAAACAATTTGAGAACAAAATATGGACGATTCAAACCCTCGAACGTACAACAGTATTAACCCTTAATGGCGAACGGAGACTTTCGACATCGCAAACCTCCGTACGCACCCTAAAGAAAGGAGACTTTGACCGATGAGAAAGTACCTCTACAGCGAAAACGGCTTCGTGGAGAAGCCACTGTGGGCACCCGGCTGCTGGGTGAACGTAGAATGCCCCGACAACAACGATTTCCAGTTCCTCACCCAAGAACTTAACGTTCCCGAATCTTTCCTCGAAGACATTGCCGACGCCGACGAACGTCCCCGCACGGAGACCGAAGGCAACTGGCTGCTCACCATTCTGCGCATACCCATGCAGAGCAGCAACCCGCAGATTCCATTCATCACCGTACCCGTCGGCATCATCACCAACAACGACATTATCGTCTCCGTGTGCTATCACCGCACGGAGTTGCTGCCCGACTTCATTCAGCACACACGTCGCAAGGGCATCTGCGTGAACAATAAACTCGAACTCATTCTGCGCCTCATCTACTCCTCGGCCGTATGGTTCCTGAAGTATCTGAAGCAGATAAACAACGAAGTGGCCAACGCTGAGAAGGAACTGGAAAAGAGCATCCGCAACGAAGACCTGTTGCGCCTGATGAAACTGCAGAAAACACTGGTCTACTTCGACACCTCCATCCGCGGCAACGAAGTACTGATAGGCCGTCTGAAAAACATCTTCCAAAACAGCGGCATGCTGGACATGGAACTGCTGGACGATGCCGTCATCGAACTGCGCCAGGCCTACAACACGGTGAACATCTACAGCGACATCTTGACGGGCACCATGGATGCCTTCGCCTCTATCATTTCAAACAACGTCAACGATATCATGAAACGCATGACAAGCCTCAGTATTACGCTGATGATACCTACCGTCATTGCCAGTTTCTACGGCATGAACGTAGACATCCACCTGGAGTCGTTTCCCCATGCCTTCCTGCTCATCGTGCTGCTGTCCGCAGCCATCTCGGCAGGTACGTTTGTGTGGTTCAGAAAAATCAAGTGGTTCTAAATCAAGAATATATAATGTGTCAGATTAGTAGTGTACTGCCTGTTTAATAGGAGTACACTGCTAACGTGATAGCAGTTAACTCCCAACGTGATAGTAGTGTACTCCTAACGCGATAGCAGTTAACTCCTGACACGATAGTAATACACTGCCCACGCTGAGCAAGTTAACAGGCAATCCAAGATTGCCTCCTCAAAGGAGAAAGGAACTGCCTGCTCTACAAACCAACCGCCTAACACACAAAAAAGATGCCCGGATATATTGCCGTGTCAACTCACTGACACCATGCACATATCAGGGCATCTTATTGAATATCTGTAGATTAATACTTCAGCACCTTGGCCGCCACATTCTTATAGGTAGGCATCGTCATACCGATGTTAGCCCCAATGTAAGTAGGGTCACAGACGGTATATTTCTGTCCGCCGACCATTAGGTAGTCGCCACTCACGTTCTCGTTGAAACGCACAGCCGTGGCTATGTGGTCGGGATAATCCAACAGGACAACATCAAGCCTCAACAGGTTCCTAACCAGATAAGAGAAAAGGATGGAACGGTCTTCGCAATCACAGTAAGGATAGTAGAACAGTTCTTCCACAAAGAAAGGCTTCTCGTAGCCAAACTGCTCGTCGTCAGTGGCATACTCAAATCCGGTCTGTACGAAGTTTATCAGGATATTGGCCGCTTCGGCCTCACTCTTTCCTGCAATGTATTGTTTCAGTGACGAAAGCAGCTCACTTGAAACGAGCTCATTGACAGGAGCCGTGACATAAACACTGTAGTCGCACTGCGGATACGTCTTGTAAAAGTCCATCAGAGCTTTCGGCACATCAACCATCACCTTGGCACTGCTTCCCTTGGCCTGATGGGTAGAAGATACGGTTCCTCCATAGAAGCTGGGAGCCGATTGCAGACGCATCTTCAGAGAGTTCTTGGCACTTGGTGCATCTTTGGGACACATGTAGAAGGCACAGGGCTGGGTACCGTTGATGTTGTAATAAGTCAGGTTGCCTTGCTGCATATAAGGGTGGCCGTATATCTGGCAGTCAGTAGCCACGAACAGCAGCATCTTGTTCTCATCAGCCTTACGGGCCATTTTGGCCTTATATCCCATCTCATTCAGCAGGAACTGCTGCATAACGACACTCTCATTCTCGCCAGCACAGAAAGCATCGGCTACAGTCTTGAGCAGAGTAAAGACACCCCAGTCGTTCAAATCCATTTCGGTGGCAATCTGTTTGCAGTCCTTGAGCAGAGCTTTGTATTCGGTAGCGAACATGGCTTCGTAAGCATCGGCAATATCGTTCTCTTTCAAGCTGTTCAAACGGCATTTTCCTCGTAAATCTGCGGGTAGATAATAAGTTTGTGAGCCGTAGCTTATCTTAATGCGGCCTGCACCTCCGGCATAAAGAGGGCCTTGCTTGGCAGGACGGGCGGCCGGTTTATCGGGTTTCGGAGTAGGAGCAGGGGATACCTCGGGCTCAGGTTCCGGTTCTACTACGGGCTGTACAGGTTTCTTTTCTGGTGCAACCGGTTCAACTTCCACCACAGGTTTACGCTCAGGCTCTACGACAGGCCTCTGCTCTGGCTTGGTTTCGGGCTTAGGAGTAACTTCCGGCTCCGGCTCTACAGCCGGTTTCCGTTCAGGTTCCACCACAGGCTTGTCTTTCGGTTTTTCTTCCACCACAATAACGGTAGGCTTCTTTTTCTTCTTCACGATGACAGTCGGTTCGTCAAAGGTTATGTCTTCCACATCGTTTACCTTTACCACCGGTTTTTGCCTGCCTTCTTCAGTAGTCATGTCCAGTATCTCCTCGATGGTAAGACACACCGGTTTGTCGTCCTTCGGTACGGTTTCTTCATCGTAGACTACGGGCTTAACCGGTTCGGGCTTCACACGCTTCACCACCGGCTTCTTAGCTTCCAGTTCTTTCCACGGGTCGCGCATGAAGTTTATAAAGTCTCTGTTGGCATCGTCAATGAACTTGTCAAAGTTAGCCAGTTCCTCTTCCATGAAACTGGAAAAGTCGTCCTTCTTTCCTTGTGCAAATGCAGAAGACGCCAGCAAGAGCCCCAATGCAAAAAGTCCTATTTTCTTCATGGTCGCATAGTTTTTAGCATTAACATTAAAAAAAAGAGGTTATACCTGCAGGCAGACCAGGCTGCACTGCAAGTATAACCTTTTACTGTCTGGAAGATTTATTCTTCGGCTTCAACCGGTTCACCGATGAACTCTTCTACCTGTTCCGACAAATCGCTGAGAGCGGCCTGTCTTTTGGCTTCCTGGGCAGCTTCCTCACGGGCTTTCTTGGCAGCCGATTCATCGAGCGACAAGAACACGTTGAATTCCTTCGTTCCGTCCTTGTTCTCTTTAACCAGCACGAAGTGTTGTTTCACCAGTCCGCCGATTTTAGCATTGACAGCCGACTCGTAAGCTGCGCCGAATTTATCTATTTCTTCACCTGTCAGCGAAGCGTCCGACGACATAATACCCTTCATCTTGGCCACAACCTGTGCCTTGGCACGCACTGCATAGTTGGTAATAGCACTCATAATGGCATTTTCACGGCCAATCTTCACATTCTTTCCCGTAGCAATACCAGTCAGGGCAATACGATTTTCCTCATCCTCCTCCATATACATACGATATTTCAGCAAGGCATAGTCCAGTGTCGAAGTGCTGGCCTGCATTTTCCATCCTTCCTTTTTCAGTTCTTTCGCTCTCTTTTTTACGTCCTTTTCCAGTGCTTTGGACTGTGCGCTAACAGATGCCACCGCTCCGAACAATACGGCAAACACAAGCATCAGATACATAAAACTCTTCTTCATAATCTTCTGATTTTAAGTTAATAAATTGAATAGTTCAAGATTCTCACTCCCAGTTCGTCACATAAGGCAGAGAGAGACGTGTGCGTTCCACCGCACCGGTCTGTGGATTGACAAACGTAATGGAACCTTGTACAAATGAAAATACTGATTTTTTTTTCTCCAGAGCCGTAAACTCACCTTCGGCCAGTGCCTTGATTTGCAGCACGCCTTTGGTCTTGTACACTCCGTCTATATCGTCAAAGATAATGGGAGCCGAAAACTCAGGCACATGCAGTTCGATAGCCTTCAAACCGAAAGGCGTACCCCCACGATTATTCAGCGTCAGGCGGATATTGATGTTATACACCTTCCGTTCTGCCGCCACCACGGAGTCGGCTGTCAGTATCAGCTTGCCTTCAGGAACTACGGAGAACGTAGCAGCGCTGGCACCACCGGCTTCCGTCAGGTAAGCCTTATGCTCTAACTTCTTCCCATTGATGCGGAACACGATATCCAGATAGTTCTCTTCCTCAGGCAAACAGTCAATGGCGTCGTAAGAAACAACGAATGTTCCTTCTGACGGACGCACACTCAGCTGTCCGGCACAGTTGGAAGTAACTTTAGGTTTCACAGAAACCTTCACCGGATTGCCTTCAAGCAGCACCTGGCACTGATACTTTCCGGTTTCAAGGAACGTACCCGTCACTGTCAGCGCGTCATACAACTGCTTGTAGCGCTTCTGCAAACCTTCAGCCTGCTTCAGTCGTACCTCATCGAAGAAGTACTCTATCAGCGCATCCAGCTGCGTAATGCTGCTGCCTATTTCCTCTACCGACTCTATCTCGTTTATTTTCTGCTCCAAAGCCTCATACTGTGCCACCTTCTCTGCATCCAGCGCTTCAAACTGTGCCACCAGCTCGTTCTGCTCTGCCTGCGAGAACGGGTACTTCACGGAATATTCATAATGTTCCTTCTTGGTAGACTTGTCCTGCAACTTCACCCAGTATATCTCTTCCACCTTTGTCGGAGAAATTCCCTTCAGGAAAGGCAAGTTTGCCGACTTCATCTTGGATGCCCGTCTAAACGACTCCCTAGAATCAATGTTTCCATTCACATTCACCTCCGACAACTCACTGTTGGTTGTCACCATGACATGACTTGCCACCGACTGAATGATGCGTTCGGTAATCTCATCCATCGCCCTGGTCTGTGCATCGGCCAATGAATTGGCAGTAACCGTTACCACCAGATAATCATCCACAGCCGTATTTAGCCACACAGGAGGCTTCTTGGCACTCTTTTCTATCACCTTTGTCTGCGCAGCGCCTCCCAGGGCAACCAGCAACACACAGACCAGACCTAACAATCTTTTCATAAGCATCATTTTTTAGATTACCATTCTACAGGCAGATTGCGGATAACAACCTTTGCGCCTCTGATATGCAGCTCCACGTAGCTGAACCGCTGAATCTTCTCAGTAATGTTCAACACATAGAAACTCTGCTTCAGCTTGACAAGCGAAGGAAACTTAACACCATACGACGTATCATGTCTGTCTCCCAACGCTCCCTTATTCGAGCACTCTACACCATCTACCGTGAATGCCGACTCAAATGAAACAGTACCACTGGTTATGTCATTATTCCTATTTACGACCTCCAGTTCAAGTGTAATGCGCCGTTGGGTCTCATTGCCATAGCATTTCAGCACCTTGACATCCAGGTCGTTGACCGATATCGAAATATCGCACTTCAACTCCGGCTGTTCCTGCGGCACCGGTTTCTCCACCACTACCGGTTTTTCTACAATCACTGGTTTCTCCACTACCACCGGCTTTTCCACAACTTTCTCCACCTCGACAATCTTCTCCACTTCGACCGGTTTTTCCACTACCCGTTCCACAATCACGGTATCAGGCTCACTGGGAATAAACTTTGCCAACTCTGCCAGCAGCACAGAAGCCTGTTCATAGCACGGCAGCATCTCAGACACAGCCGACAGATAGCTCATGGCCTCCTGATACTTTTTCTGTTCATAAAGTCCCTGAGCCTTTTGAAGAATAATGCCGCAGTTGGCTGCATAGTAGTCTTGAATCTTCTGACGAGCAGTACGGATGAATTTAGTAAATCTTGAATCTGTAGTTTTAATACTAGTAACCATAGCCTTAATAGCCTTGTCTTCACTGCCACCTTCAACTGAGCCACTAACAGATATTGACAGGCTATAATATAAGCTACCGTCTACAATATTCTTTGCCAACAATGTTAATTCACCTTTTACTAAACGCACTCTTTGCATCAGCCCTTCAGATTCATAGGATTCTCCTATCTCCAATACGGGCTCTATACCAAAAACATTATAAGAATTAGCCGAAGCAGCACTATTACGAGTCAAAATCTGTTTTAACTTCAGACTAAGAGCTTCACTAACTTCAGCAGGCAAATTATCCTGTGCAGGTTGTAATATGGTAAAATGTACATCTTGTGCATACAAGCAAACAACCATTACAGTTGATAATGCAAATAATAAAAGCCGCTTCATATCTTACTTGTATTGTATCCGTATAAATTTTACGGATTGGTTATAATAAAATGGATATTCTGCCCTTGTGCAGCAGCTACTTCTGCTATTGCCTGTTCTCCTAACAACTGATCAAAAAACGTCAGCAATGCATCAGTAGTCAAAGATATCTGATAAGGCTCTCCTGTGTCATCCAAATATACAGGAACCTTCATTGTCATCTCAATAATTCCATCAGCACTTTGCGGGTCACCGCATGATTTATGATAAGCATTAGCTCTTCCCCAATCCAGCAAAGCTCTTGAAAGAGTTTTACGCTGTTCTCCCAAACGAGTAAAAGGACCGACTTCGCACCCTTCTGCAAACTCTATCAAAATAGATACATCCCTTCCCTCTTCTACCATCTGATTAAAACCATCTTCTATCTGATAGAAAAAGTTAGTAGCAATAGTAGCTAACGCTCTATTAGCCAACATAATGGAATCATTTGTTCTGAAACTTCCACTACTAAATGTTGCATCAGCAAAACTTGTTCCAGTCATGGCCTCCTGAGCACTCATAGTAATATGGACCTCTTTCAAATCATTCCCTGTTACTTTGGGCCGTACATATACTATTATTTCCGCTTTTGAGTCACGGATAAGTGATTTTGCCACAGAGGAAGATGTCGACTTACTTGCTGAAAGCAATCGCCTGTTCTTATTTACACGTAAAGCACCTATAAAATCTTTTGTCGGGAATCCTTTTAAGTTAAAAGTCTCCTTCACTTTGCTAAGACAAATGCTAACCAAAGGATTCTGTTCAATATAGGCACGTAATTTATCTGCATCATTCTCTAATTCCGGATCTACTTGCGGAACTACCATTACCGAAGGCTGTTTGGCTTGGTTTCCTACCCCCTGCGTGTCAAATTCCTGCCCTTTCACAGAAATGACACTCAGCACAAAAGCCATAAGCATAACACTAAATTTATTCATAATCTAAATATATAGGATTTTAAAAACCTAATCTTTTCTTTATCTTATTTTGCGTCAAAAACAGTTCAAGGGCTCTAACATTCACCGTAATGTCATAAGGTTGTTTTTTTACTTTCAGACCTTTTACTTTAGTAAGTCCACCAGCAGGCTCTACAATAGAAAGATAATCCTTATACTGCTTATTCTCAAAAAAGCTGTTAAGAAAATCACCATGAGCAGCTTCAGCCTGCGATTCAACTAATAGTGGACGATACGACCCTACACCTGCATACATAAC
>OLNN01002172.1_pt1 | contig 14458 bp, 8 predicted proteins | sample 1672141 | NCBI WGS metagenome assembly OLNN01 (sample SAMEA3136652, study PRJEB25190) | human gut metagenome | biome: human gut; feature: human-associated habitat; material: faeces | place: Austria | collected 2013 | reverse complement strand
CCGGTCTGGAAGGAGAAGCCATCCTTAAAATACGGCGTAGAGGCGATAACCTTGGCCACATTCTCGGCCATCATCAGGTCGCGCGGGTTCTGGCTGATGCGCGCCGCGGCAGAAGCGATCTTCTTCGGATTGCCGATGGAGTCCACGACCACCACCGCGTCCACGTCGATCGCCTCGACGGAAGCGGGCATGTTCGGGAAGTCCACCAGGCAGTCGGTGATGACCACCACATGATCGGCGTACTTGGCATCCGTCATGGCATAGCCCATCGAGCCGCAGTTGCTCTTGCCGCCAATGCCGCGGCAGTTGCCCACGCAATCGCTCGTCGGCGCGCCGATGAAAGCGATGTCGATGTGCCCCTCGCCCGCCTCGATCGCGCGCACGGCAAGCGAAGCCTCCCCCGCCGCGACCGTGGCGCCCAGGCACGAGAGCGGCGCGTCCTCGGAGCCGATATGGATCAGCTCGCCCGCGAGCTCCACGTTGAAGCTTGTGGCAAAGACGCTGTGCACGCTCCCCTGGGCGCGCTCGCCCAGGAGCTTGAGCGCATAGTCGCTGACGGAGGAGACGTTCATGCGGTCACGCCCCGCTTCCTACTCGATGCCGAGCTTGGCGCAGTAGGCCTCGAGCGCCTGCTCGAAGCAGGCGAGCGGTGCGCGGACGGTGCCGGCGCCCACCTGGCCCACGCCGGCGTTCTTGTGCGCGATGCCGGTGTTGATGAGCGGGGTGATGCCCGTGGCGACGACCTTGCGGATGTCGATGCCCAGGCACGTGCCCTTGAAGTCCCACGTGGGGATGGACCAGTTGGGGTTGTGCTCGACGCAGATCTTCTCCATCTCGTTGGAGATGTTGAGCGCGTCCTCGAAGCCGCCGGCGCCCACGAAGCGGGTCACGCCGGGCGCGGCCACCATGGCCATGCCGCCCACGCCCACGGTCTCGCAGATCGCGGAGTCGCCGTTGTCCGGGCAGCCGTCCTCGGCGGTGAAGCCGGTGAAGTACAGGCCGATGGGCGTGTTCACGGGCGCGCAGAACCACTGGTCGCCGAGGCCCGTGACGCGCACGCCGAACTCGTAGCCGTTGCGGGTCATGGTGGAGACCACGCAGCCCTCCTCGTCCTTGCGCACGTAGTCCACGATGGACTTGCCCATGGCCATCATGATGTTCAGGAAGAACTGGTCGGTGTCGGCGAGGAACTGGATCACGCGCTCCTTGGCGTCCTCGGGCACGTCGGTCTTCACGATGAGCGGCGCGACCTCCTTCAGGAAGTTGAGCGTCGCGGCCATGTTGCGCTGGTGGAACTCGTCGCCCTGGGTGATGGCGCGCGCGATGAGCACGTTGAGGTTGATGCCGCCGTCGGAGAGCTTGAGCGCCTTGGAGAGCACCGGGCCGAGCTCGTCGGCCATCCAGTGCAGGCGGTCGACGACCTCCTGGCTGTAGGCGCCGAAGCGCAGCACCTTGCCGATGCCCTCGTTCATGGTGCAGTAGGCGGTGGTGCCGTCGGCCTGGTTCACGACCTTGAGCACGGCCATGTTCGCCGAGGTGATGCCGCCCATGGGGCCCACGGCGTGGCAGTGGTGGCAGGGGATGAACTCGACCTCGCCGGCCTCGAGCATCTTGACGGCCTCTTCCTCCGTCTCAGCCCAGCCCTCGAAGAGCGCCGCGCCGATGCACGAGCCGCGCATGGGGCCCTGCATGTTCTCCCAGGTGATGGGCGGGCCGGCGTGCAGGAGGGTCTTCTTCTCGCGGTTGAGCTCGGGGATGACGTCCTTGGCCACCACGACGTCCACGAGCTGCGGCTGGCTCTCCTTGAAGCGCTGGCAGATGCGCTCGTTGGCCTCGTCGATGCCCTCGACCTTGGCGAGCTCGGTGAGCAGGTGGATCATGCGCTTGTTACCGCCGGCCATGGGCTTCCAGGTGTACTGGACGCTCTCGGCGCCGTAGGCGCGCAGCGGGTCGTTGAAGCTCTCGACGCCCACGTTGATCACGCGCGGCTTGGTGGTGAGGAGCTCCATGACGGCCTCGCTCGGCTCGGGCAGGGGCGAGGTGTCCTTTACCTCGTACGGCACGACCTCGCGGTCCTCCTCGGTGAAGTGGACGCCCTTGAACTCGAGCGCGGCGCGCACGGCCATGGCGTTCGACGGCTCCATGATGGCGCCGGCGTCCTCGAGGATCTTGATGGAGCGCTCGTAGTCCTGCGGGTCGTGGCTCGTGCCCACGACGGTGCCCACGAACTGGATCGTGCGGCCCTCGGCGGCAGCCTTCGCCTTGCACTCGGCGATGACGGGCGCGAGCGCGGAGGCCATGTCGGGATGGCAGCCGTAGCCGAGCACGCAGTCGAACACGATGACGCCGGTGGTGTCCATGTCGCAGTAGTCGCGCATCATCTTGATGCGGACCTCCGGGTCGATCATGGGGTGCGGGCGGCCCTGGGTGTACACGTCGTCACCGAGGTCGATGACGTCGTAGCCGCCGTGGCGCAGCATGTAGCCGTCCTCCTTGATGATGGAGCCGAGGTTGAGCGCCTCGGTGATCATCATCGCGGCCTCGCCGGCCAGCGTGCCGCCGGAGTACAGGCCGATGACGGTCTTGTCCTCGGGCAGCGGCTCGTCGCAGGTGAAGTCGAGCGGCTCGAGGTAGTTCTTCTTGACGGGGTTGCCGTTCGCGAGGTCGACGGCGATGCGCGCGGTCTCCTCGAGCGTGTGCGCGAGGTAGACCTTGCCCTGGTGCGCCTCGGGCTTCTCGCCGATGAAGATGGCGACGACGGGCTTGGTGCACTTCTCGAGCAGGTCAACGACCTCGTCGCGGACCTCGGGCGCGGGCGGCTTGGAGATGACGCAGATGACGTCGGTGGGCTCATGGTTCTCGAGCGCCACGATGGCGTCCTTCACCGTTACGGCGCCGACCTTCTCGTTGAGGTCGCGGCCGCCGGTGCCGATAGCGTGCACGCAGCCGCCGCCCAGGCGGTCAATCATGCACGTGACCTCCTGGATGCCCGTACCGGAGGCGCCCACGATGCCGATGTTGCCGGGGTTGATGACGTTCGTGAAGGCGATGGGCACGCTCGAGATGACGCCGGTGCCGCAGTCCGGGCCCATGAAGAGGAGGCCCTTCTCGTGCGCCTTCTGCTTCAGGCGCACCTCGTCCTCGAGCGGCACGTTATCCGTGAAGGAGAAGACGTTGAGGCCGAGGTCGAGGGCGCGCTCGAGCTCGGGCGCGGCGTACTCGCCGGGGATGGAGAAGAGCGCCATGTTGGCGTCGGGGAGCTGCGCGATGGCCTCTTCCCAGCTCGTGGCCTCGGCAGGGCCGCCGGCGGCCTCCTTCTTCACCGAGAGGTCCGCGAGGAAGGCCTCGGTCTCGGCGAGAACGGTGTCCAGGATGGCCGCGTCGTCGCTCTCCACGACGATGACCATGTCGGACGGGTTCGCGGCCGCGGCCTCGTCGGTGAGGAGGCCGGCCGCCTTGTAGATGTCCTTGTTGGCATCCGTGCCCATCATGATCTGGCTCTGGATGACGCCGTCGAGGGTGTTGATCTTGTTGGTGAGGAGCATCAAGTTGATGGAATCCTGGTAGGAATTCGGCTTGATTACCGTTTGCAGCATCGCGTTCCTCCTGTTCGTGCGTTGGATACAGACACGCCGCTGCGGGGCGCTCGTGCGGCGATCCCGGGACGCAGCCGCACCGTGCGATTGCCTCGAATTGAACCATTCTGTCGGCGGGGCATAATGCGCTGGCAGGCTAGGATTTGTCGGAACACTTTGTCCAAACGGGAAATGAGCACGTCAACGGCGTCGATATACTTATTTATGTATCGAATGGATAACGAGACGGTATCCTCGCGGTAACCGGCCGGCATCTATCGCGTTTCGAAACGCGACGGCTCGCCGGGCACCGCGTGCTCCCGCTAGGCTGGATACCGTCAACCCGACCGCACGCGTGCATGACAGGAGGCCCTGGTGAACGTCAAGGAGATGCTCACGCTTCCCTCGTTCGCCGGCTCCGATGTCATAGCCGGCGAGGACTACCTCGATAACGAGATCTCGAGCGCCATGATCCTCGAGGGCGCCGACATCCAGAACTGGGGCAAGCGCGGCCAGCTCATCATCTCGAGCTACTTCGCCCTCATGAACCTCGACGAGAACGGCCTGGGGAAGTTCTTCCGCACCATGAGCACCATCGGCATCGGCGCCTTCGCCATCAAGCCGGGCCGCGCCGTGGACGAGGTGCCGCACAAGATCGTGGAGCTCTGCGACGACTTCGACCTGCCGCTCATACGGCTCTCGCCCTCCGTGAAGTACGAGGCCATCCTCTCGGACGTGCTCGGGCACGTGCTCGATTCGAACCTCACGCTGCTCAACCGCTTCTACGAGTCGCACCAGCACGTCATGGCGCTCGCGCTCAAGCAGCCGTCCATCCCCTACATCCTGAATACCATCAAGAACTCGCTGCACACCGAGGCCACCTACCTCGACGCCCGGCGCGACCGGCGCATCGGCACGGACGCCGCGCTCGCGGAGTTCACGGGCTATTCGTTCACGAGGCGCGACCCGAGCCCCTACCAGACGCACGCCTACTTCGACGCGCGGCTGCTGTATAACGAGGAGACCCGCGACGCGCTCGCCATCCGCATCCCCAGCTCGGACGGGGTGGACTACTACCTCATCATCCACGGCAACGCCTCGCAGCTCTCGCTCGTCGACACCATGTTCGTCGAGAACATCGTGAGCCTTCTGCAGATCGAGATCTTGAAGCAGAACGCTGTGAAGCAGAAGCTGTTCTACCAGAACAACAACACGGTGCACGACCTGCTGCTGGGGCGCTTCACCACGCGCGAGCGCATCGACAGCGCCCTCACGATGCTCGGTGTCGACCGCTGCCCCTGCTACCAGCTGCTGCTCGTGCGCGCCATGCTCGAGGATCCGAGCGATACCGACCGCCAGGACGAGCTGCACCAGGCCATCCGCCGGCGACTGCGCTCGGCCTACCCCGGCATCGTGTGGTACGTCAACGGCGACCGCCTCGTGATCCTGCACAACTTCCGCAGCGAGCTCTCGGGCATCGACGTGAACGAGGTGCAGCGCATCCTCGAGGACCTGCATGCCTCGTCCACGCTGCCGCTCTTCAAGCACTTCGCGGTGCTCTCGAGCACGGTCGACCGCTACAACCTCCCCGTGACCAACAACGAGATCATGAACGCCTACCGGTTCTTCGACGACTCGAGCTTCGAGAACGTGACGCTGCGCTTCGATGACCTGGGCATCTACAAGCTGCTGCTCGCAGCGGACGACCCCTCGCGCCTGAACGGCCTCATCGACCCGCGGCTGCAGCGGCTGCACGACGACAACCCGGACCTCTTCCGCACCGCCGTGACGCTCTGCGAGCACAGCCTGAACTTCCACGAGACCGCCGAGGAGCTCTTCCTGCATCCCAAGACCGTGCGCTACCGCATCGACCGCGTCCGCGAGGTCTACGGCGTCGACGTGCGCAACTCCGACGATTTCCTGCAGGTGATCCTCGCGGACAAGATCATCGCGCTGAGCCGGAAGGGGTAACCATGGCCACAGCCGCAGACGCCGCGGGCGACGCGCTCGCGAACCTCGTCACCGTCCACGAACCCGCCGCGGGGCGCGACCGCCATATCGCGGTCTTCTACCTGCACGGCGGCGGGCTCCTCTACGGCGAGCGCGACGACCTCCCCGCGCCGTACGTCCGCGCGATCACCGATGCCGGCTACACCCTCGTGAGCGCCGACTACCCGCTCTGCCCCGAGGCCGCGCTACCCGCGGTGGTCGATGCGATCGCGCGCACCTGGTACGAGGCCGTGGGCCGGCGCGTCGAAACGGGCGAGCTTACGGGGTACTTCCTCTTCGGCAGGTCCGCGGGGGCGTACCTCTCGCTCGTGCTCGCGCGCGAGCTGCGCCGGGGTGGGGATCGGCGCGGAGTGGGCGATGGCGCCACCTCCGAAGCCCGCGTGTTGCCGCAACCCCTCGGCATCCTCGACTTCTATGGGTACTACGACCTCACCGACCGCGCGTTTCGCGAGCCCGCGCGCGCCTATGCCGCGCTGCCCGAGGTCACGCGCGCGACGGTGCAGGCCATGGTGCGCCCCACGCCCCTCACCTCGGGTCCGAAGCCGCTGCGCTACAGCCTCTACGTGTACTCCCGTCAGCACGAGGGCGCCTGGCTCGAGCTCATGGGGCTCGACAGGAGCACGCCCGAGCGCACGGCGGAGGCCTGGTCGCTTTCCGCCGAGGACATCGCCCAGCTACCTCCGCTCTTCATCGCGGCGAGCACGGGCGACGAAGACGTGCCGCTTCGCGCCTCAAAGACCCTCGCGCGCACCGCGCCCCGAGCGACCATGAAGACGGTGTACTACCTGCCGCACGATTTCGACCGCGACCTCACCAACCCCGCTGGGATGGAAGCCTACCGCGCCGCCCTCTCCTGGATGGATGGGTTGGTTGGGGACGTGTTCCTTTCAACCCCTTTTTCTCAAACGCCTTAGATGGGTTGAAAGGAACACGTCCCCAACCAACCCATTCCCAAGGTGTTTAGGCCCCTCAAACCCAAAGTGAGCGAAACGAGCGTTTTATACGGGGGTAGCCAAGTAGCCGGCAAAACGGCAACCTCGTTACCTGGGCTTTTATTGGTACGCAACCCCTCGCTACTTCCGGGGGTGCCTATAAACCGCTCGTTTCGCGCCGTTTGGGTTTCCAGCGCCCGCAGAAGCGCGCTGCTGACGCGTGCCCTGCCGGGCAAATGCGCGATACGCGGCTAGATGGGCATCGTGATGCCCGGCGTCCGGAACTCCTCGAGCCGCTTGGCGTACGCCGCCAGGGCCTCGCTGCGGAAGGCGGCCTCGGAGCGACACCCCATACGTGCCATGAGGTATTCGGTAAACAGCGGGTTCAAGGGCAGCAGCGGACCGCATAGCCAGGTGGCGAAGAGGTTCTTGTACCTGAAGCCCTCGAGGCGGCTCTCCCGGTTCAGGCCGAAGCCCACCTCGGCCGTGCAGAACGGCTGCGCCCCGGCGAACGCCGCCGTGCCGCCACCGGTCCGCGCGCGGGTGAACTGAATCTTGTAGCCCACGATCTCGAGAGCGCCCTGAGCCGCGGCGCTCTCCTCGGCAGGCACCCGCGCGGATGCATCCTGCTCCCCCTCGAAGCGCCCGAGGAACACCTCCACGATGCGGTCGGAGAGATCCTGCGTGCAGGTGAAATCGAACAGCCGCAGCCCCGGCACCACATGGCCGTCGGCTATGGTGATTCCCTCGCCCAAGAGCTCTGCCGCGTTGCCCGTGAAGAGCATGGTGCAGCCGGCGTTCACGAGCTCGATGAGCCGATCGCGCAGCGGCATGAGCTTCGCTGCGACGAGCTCCTGCTCCTCCTCGGTCATGTAGCCCAGGTAGATAAAGTCGACGTCGCGCGTGGCGAACGCCGGCTCATCCGTGAAGCCGGTCTCGATGACCTCGGCCTCGGGCAGGCTTGCGCGCAGATACATCATGTTGCCGTTGTCGCCGCCCTGGTTGCAGAACTCAGGGAACAGGCTCTCGATCACCGGGCGCGCCATCACGCGGCCTCCTTACCCTCGATGAGCCGGGCGAGGTGGTTGCGACTCTCTTCGGCCACGTGCTCGTTATGGATGGCATGGGAGTAGTACACCGCGTCCACGTGCTGCCAGTCCACCACCTGGGCGGCCTCGATGCCGTCCTTCGCCCGGGCGATCTTGGCCGGATCGATGCCCGCGAGCAGCGCCCGCAGCATCATGTCCTCCGAGCGCACGCCGGTGATGACCACCTGTGCGATGCTCGGGTCGGCGAGATACTCGAAATCGGTCTCGTAGAACCAGCCGATGAACTCCGTCGATGTCGGGTCCTTCGCCATGTAGTAGTCTTCGAGCATGAGCACGACGGCCTTGCTGCCCGGCTCGCGGCGAATGTTGGCGAAGCCGCGGGAACACGCCATGCCGTTCTCGCCCTTCGACGCGATACGGACGAGCCGCTTGCCGCCGGCGACGACCTCGCTGTAGCGCGATGCCACGACGCCCACGCCCCCTTCGAGCGCCGACGCGATCTCCTGGGCGGAAAGACCCAGCTCGCGCGCCGCGGTGATGGCGGCGAGCAGGTTGTACAGATCGCTTACCGAGCCGGCGCTGAAGTGGTAGCGCGAGCTCGGCGTACCGGGCGCGGCGTTCTCGCGCACCGTGATAAGCTGCGCGTCTGGGTCCACGTCGACCGCCTCGTATGCCGCCGGAGGATTCTCGAGGCCGCAGGACGCGCACCGAACGCGCCCCACATGGCCCAGGTGACAGTAGTCGTAGACGAGACGGCCACCGCAGACGGGGCAGGCGTTGAGGTCGTTGACGATGCCCTCGGGCGCGCGGGTATCCCCCGGCAGCTCGTCGAGGGAGAAGTAAACGCGCCGCTCGCACTGGGGCGCCAGGCGACCGCTGATGAGGTCATCGGCGTTGAGCACGAGCTTCGACGCTGCGGGCAGGCTCTTGGAGAGGATGTCGGCCACATAGCCCACGTGCGCGTTGCGTGTGAAGGTGTCGCGGTAGAGGTTCGTGACCACGATGAGCTCGGGCGTGATATGGGAGAACACCTGCTTGGCGCAACGCTCGTCGAGCTCGAGCACGGCATGGTCGCGCCGTGCCCGGCCGCCGATCGTGGCGTCCTTGAACAGGGTGCTCGCGATGCCCGCCGTCACGTTGCCGCCCGCGCGGTTGATGAGCGGCTGCTTGCCGGAGGCGCCGAGCAGGTCCGCGATGAGGTTCGTCGTGGTGGTCTTGCCGTTCGTGCCCGTCACGAACACCGTATGCGCGGGCACGCCCACGTACGAGAGGAAATCGGGACAGAGGCGCAGCGCCACGACGCCGGGAAGCTGGCCGCCGGATCGATGCGCGACCTTCAGCGCGAACGCGGTCGCCTTGGACGCCCACAGGGCAACGTGGAACCGCAAGGGCTTGGACATCCGGCACTCCCTTCTTATACTCCACCGCCCGACGCGTAGCCAGGGGCGAGGGCGCAGTCCCCCAACGGGGAGCGCGCAGCGTATGCGAGGTTTTAGGATACGGCATACCCTCCCACGCCGAGCAATTTCCACGCTCTCAGCAAAAAGGTTTAATCACCCGGCCATCCTCGTCCGGCCGAATGGGTTGGTTGGGGACGTGTTCCAACCAACCCCTTTTTCAGAGCGTTGGGGTCCCTCAAGCCGCCTGGCGCCTCGGTATCGGGTGGCTATTTTCGCGCCGCAGATGGCCCGCGAACCCAAACTGCGCGAAACGAACGGTTTTTTGGCACCCCCTAAAGTAGCAAGGGGTTGCATGCCAGCAAAACCGCAGGTAGCGAGGTTGCCGTTTTCCCGGCTACTCGGCCACCCCCGCATAAACCGCTCGTTTCGCTCACTTTGGGAACCCGGAGCAAAAAGGGGTTGGTTGGAACACGTCCCCAACCAACCCATCGGCGCAAAAAGGGGTTGGTTGGAACACGTCCCCAAACAACCCATTAGCTGCGCAGGAGGCGGCGCGCCTCCAGCGCGGCGACGATCACCACGGGGATGAACGTGAGGCCGTCGGCGATGGACAGCGCCCACCAGATGTAGTCGGCGCCGGCCGTCGCATGGATGAGCGCGATGAGCGGGACGGCGAACATCACGTAGCGCATAACGCCGAATACCACGGCGCGGGCGGTGCTTCCCACGCTCTCGAAGTACGCGCTTAGTATCTGGCTCGAGAAGCCGAGTGCGCAGAGCATGAGCACGATCCGCACGTGGCCCGCGCTCATCTCCGCGAGGCCGGGGCTGCCGCCCGAGAACACCAGGCAGAGTGCCGGCGCCGCCAGGGACGTGAGCGTGGACAGGATCCCGATGCTCACGACCTCGACCACCAGAGCGTCCACCATAAGCTGCGCGAGCCGCTTGCGATGCCCCGCCCCGCAGTTGTACGCCGCGATGGGCTGGAGCGCGTAGGCGAGCGCCATGCACACGATGTTCAGCGTGTACATGAAGTAGCTGTTGATGACCGCGAACGACGCGACGCCCTCCGAGTCGCCGCCCGCGCCGAGCGTGCCGTTCATGAACGCCACGTAGATCGCGCTCGAGATCTGCACGAGGAAGATGGGGCAGCCGTACGCGCACACCTCGCGCATGAGGCGCGGCTTCACGGCGATGTCGCTCAGCCTGATGGAGAACACGCCGCCCTCGTGAAGCGCGAGAAGGCCGCGGTCGCCCTTCTGGCCGGCGCCCCTCGCCTGGGCAGGGCGCTTGAGGAACGGGATGATCGCCAAAAACCACAGCCCCGTCGAGATGGCGTAGTACGCCGCCGCGCCCGCCACGCCGAGCTTGAACACGAAGACCGACACGACGAGCCACGTCGCCGCGACGACCGAGCCCGCCGTCTGGATCGCGCTCGCAAGCCCCGGGCGCTCGTCCTGGCGGAGCATCTGGCAGAGCATCTGCCCCGTGATGCAGAAGGGGTAGCCCACCATGAAGATGCGCACCGCGACGATCGTGTCGTCGAGGATGTCCGGCGTCGCCCCGATGTGCGGGACGATGACCGGCGTGAAGATGAAGAATACTGTGGCCACCGCGAGCGCCGTGAGGAACGTGAACCAGAAGCCCTGGCCGAACGCCCGCCGCGCGCCCTCGACGTCGCCCGCGCCGAGCAGCTTGCCGCACACCGTGGACACGCCCTGGCCGAACGAGCTGCCAAACGAAAGGTTCACGATCTCGAAGGTCATGACGATGCTCATGCAGGCGAGCCCATGCCCGCCGATACCGTTGCCCACCACGATGCCCTCGGACACGACCATGGCGATCTGCGCGATCACGCCCAGAAGCGACACGGAAGCGTAGCGCAAAAAGAGCGGGAGCACGGGCTTCGTGCCCAGGGAGCGCTCGAGCGCCGGGGTATCCTGCGGCATGGTCGACGTGGTCGTCGCGTTCACCGCGGTCGTCGCGGCGCGCTGCGCGCCATCCCCGGCCGTCGCGGCGCGCTGCGCGCCATCCCCGGCCTGCTCCCAAGTGTTCTGAGTCATCAGCTCGCCTTCCGGCTCACACAGGGCGGGACGCGTCCCCGAAGGGCGCACCCCATTACACTAAAGCGAAAAGTCTAGCGCATCTCGGACACGACCCCGCCAAACGCACCGCGTATACACAGGATGACACCATCGCGACAACAACGAGGGCCGCCGCGCCAACCGCGACGACCTTCGATCTCGCCCAGTGCAACCCGCACGGCGCGCCGGCGGCCCCTACACGTGCATGCCGACGCCGGGGATGCGGAACTCCGTGAGCCGGCGCTCGTAGGACGCACGCGACGCCTCCTCGAAGGCCGGGCGCACCTCCTCGCCGGTCACGAGGCGCAGCAACCACGCCGTGAAATCCGGGTTGAGCGGAAGCAGGGGCCCGAGCATCCACGTGACCATGAGGTTCTTCATGCGGAAGCCCTCGAGCTTCGTGCCCTCGTTCAGGCCGAACCCGACCTCGTTCTTGCAGAAATAGTCCCGGCTGTTGTCGCCGCGCACCTGCGTGAACTGGATCTTGTAGCCCACGAGCTCGATGGGCGCGCTGCCGTCGCCGGGATCGAACACGCCGAGGTTCACGTCGCGGAAGCGCTGCGGCTCCCGGCGCTCCACCGTCGCGTCGAGGATGCCCAGCCCCTCGACGACCGAGCCGTCGGGGTTCGCGATGGAGCGCGCGAGCACCTCGCCCGCGATGCCCGTGAAGAGCACAGGCGTGCCCGCGTCGACGAGCTCCTGAAGGCGCGCCCTGTGCGGCATGAGCGCCTTGATGGCGTTTTCCTGCTGCATCTCGGGCATGCTGTTCATCATGATGAGCGACGGCTCATGGTCCACGAAGTACGGCATATCGCCGTAGGACGTCTCGATGAACGTCGCCTCGGGTAGGCTCTCGCGCAGGATCATCGCGTTGCCGTTGTCGCCGCCCTGGTTGCCGTATTCCGGAAACAGGATCTCGATCGCCGTGTTATCGCGCATCGCGCACCTCCTGGATCCGGTCGATCAGCTTGTCCGCCGTCTCATGCGCGATCTCGACATCGGTCACGCAGTGCGCGATGTACGCGCCGTCCACATGTTCGATGTCGATGGCGTCGGCGATCTTCGAGGCATCGTCCACGATCTCGATGATGCCCGGGTCGATGCCGGCCATGAGCAGGCGGAGCTTGATGTCGTCCGCCGTACAGCCGTAGAGCACGATCTGCTTGATGTCCGGGTCGTTGAGGTACTCGAAGTCCGCCTGCCAGTACCAGCCGGTGTACTCCGTGTCCTCGGGAACCTCGGCCATGTGCGCATCCGAGATGACGATGAACACCGCCTTGGTGCCCGGCTCCTTGCGAATCGTATCGAACGCCACGGAGTTCGCCGTCGCGTTCTCGCCCTTCGCCGCGATGGTCACGATGCGCTTGCCGCCCGCCGTGCGCTCCACGAAGCGCTCCGAGGGCAGGCTCACGCGGCCGAGCGACGCCGCGATCTGCTCGGGCGAGAGCCCCAGCTCGCGGGCCGTCACGACGACGGTGAGCAGGTTGTAGATGTTCGCGACGGAGTACAGGCTGAAGGGGTAGCGGTACTCCGGCGCGCCCTCCGCGCGGCGCTCCTGCACGGTGAACGTCTTCGCCTCGTGGTCGATGGCCGTCACCACGTAGTCGGCCTCGGGGTTCGTGAAGCCGCAGCGCGTGCAGCGCGCGTGGCCCAGGTGGCGCAGGTGGCACCAGTCGTACTCGAGCTTGCCGCCGCACTCGGGGCAGGCCGTGAGGTCGCAGACGATCCCCTGCGGCCCCGGCGTGTCCTCCGGCAGGTGGGCGATCGAGAAATAGACGCGGTCGCTCGCCTGCGGTGCGATGCGGCAGCTGATGAGGTCGTCGGCGTTGAGCACGAGCTTGGACGAGGCCGGGGTGTACTTCGTCATGATGTCGAAGACGTAGGCCGGGTCGGCGCTGCGCGTGAACGTGTCGCCGTAGAGGTTCGTCACCACCGAGATGTCCGGCGTCACGTACGGCATGACCGTGCGGTACGACACCTCGTCGAGTTCCATGACCGCGAACGGGACGCGCTGCTTGCCGGTGAGCGTGGCGTTCTTGAGCAGCGTGGTCTCGACGCCGTTCACGATGTTCGCGCCCGAGCGGTTCGACACGTGCTGGATGCCGTTGTCGAGCAGGATATCCGAGAGCACGTTCGTCGTGGTGGTCTTGCCGTTCGTGCCGGACAGGAAGACCACGCGCTCAGGCTTCTCGATATCGTCGAGGAACATCGGGTCGATGGCATGGGCCACCACGCCCGGGAGCTGGCCGCCGGTGCGGCCCGCGACCTTCAGCGCGAGCGCGGCGGCCTTCGAGGCCCACAGGGCCGGGTAGAAGCGCATTCGGCTCATGCGCACATCCTTTCCAATGCCTGGCTACGCCCAGGCCTCGCGGCCGCGCAGCGCGCGCAGGCCGATGTCGTGGCGGAGCGTCTTACCCTCGAAGTCGATCTTCTCGCACGCCGCGTAGGCCAGGTCGCGGGCGGCCTCGAACGTCTCGCCCAACGCCGTCACCGCGAGCACGCGGCCGCCGCTCGTCACGAGCTCGCCGTCCTCGCGCACCGCCGTGCCCGCATGGTAGACGGTCACGCCGTCCATGGCTTCGGCGTCCTCGATGCCGGTGATGACCTTGCCCTTCTCGTAGCTGCCCGGGTAGCCAGCGCTCGTGAGCACCACGGCCACCGCCCACGCGTCGCGCCACGCGAGCTCGACCTCGTCCAGGCGCTGCTCCGCGCACGCGAGCATGACGTCCACGAGGTCGTTCTCAAGCCGCGGCAGGATGACCTGCGTCTCCGGGTCGCCGAAGCGCGCGTTGAACTCGAGCACCTTCGGCCCCTCCGGCGTGAGCATGAAGCCGCCGTACAGGCAGCCGCGGTAGTCGATGCCCTCGGCCGCGAGCTCGGCCACGGCATCGGCCATGACCTGCTTCATCGCCGCGAGCTCGTCGTCGGTCACGATGGGCACGGGGCTGTAGACACCCATGCCGCCCGTGTTGGGGCCCATATCGCCCTCGAGCGCGCGCTTGTGGTCCTGCGCCGTCGCCATGGGGCGCACGGTCTTGCCGTCGGTGAACGCCAGCAGCGAGCACTCCGGGCCGGTGAGGCACTCCTCCACGACCACCGTCGAGCCGGCCGCGCCGAACGCGCCCGAGAAGCACTCGCGCACCGCCTCCTCGGCCTCCTCGAGGGTCTCCGCCACGATGACGCCCTTGCCCGCCGCGAGGCCGTCGGCCTTCACGACGATGGGCGCCCCCTGCGCGCGCACGTACGCGAGCGCGGCCTCCTCGTCGGTGAACGAGCCGTATGCCGCCGTGGGGATGCCCGCGCGCTCCATGAGCTCCTTGGAGAACTTCTTCGAGCCCTCCATCTGCGCGCCCGCGGCGCCCGGGCCGAAGCAGGGGATCCCCGCCTCGCGTACGGCGTCCGCCACGC
>OLNN01002160.1_pt1 | contig 14527 bp, 13 predicted proteins | sample 1672141 | NCBI WGS metagenome assembly OLNN01 (sample SAMEA3136652, study PRJEB25190) | human gut metagenome | biome: human gut; feature: human-associated habitat; material: faeces | place: Austria | collected 2013 | reverse complement strand
AGTATGAGAGAAAAGATGCCCTCCAGATCCCGCCTCTGGAGAGAATCAAAAATTTTGAAGAATTTAAAATGCCTCTGTCAGGAGAGGAACAGCAGATCCAGGGAGCCCGCTGTATGGAATGCGGCGTTCCCTTCTGCCAGGCCGGCATGATGATTGGAGGGATGGCTTCCGGCTGTCCCCTTCACAATCTGGTGCCGGAGACCAACGATCTGGTTTACCGGGGCAAATGGAGGCAGGCCTACGAGCGGCTGTCCAAAACCCACAGTTTTCCGGAATTTACCAGCCATGTATGCCCGGCTCTGTGCGAAGCCGCCTGTACCTGCAGCCTGAACGGAAAATCGGTAACCACAAAGGATAATGAAAAGGCGATTATCGAGACCGCCTGGGAAAAGGGATGGGTTACCCCCCAGACGCCTCCTGTGCGCACGGGAAAGAAGGTGGCGGTGGTGGGCAGCGGCCCCTCCGGCCTGGCGGCAGCCCAGCAGCTAAACCGCAGAGGCCACAGTGTGACGGTGTTTGAACGCAGCGACCGTCCGGGCGGGCTCCTGCGCTACGGCATCCCAAATATGAAGCTGGATAAATCCGTGATCGACCGGAGAGTAAAGCTGATGGAGGAAGAAGGGGTAGTCTTTAAAACCGGCGTGGATGTGGGGAAGGATGTAAAGGCCCGGGATCTTCTGAAGGAATTTGACCGGGTGGTACTGGCCTGCGGCGCTTCCAATCCCAGAGACATCAATGCGCCAGGCAGAGATGCCAGAGGAATCTATTTTGCGGTGGATTTTCTGAAAGCCAATACCAAGAGCCTGCTGGATTCGAACTTTGAAGATAAAAAATATGTGGAGACCAAGGGTAAGAACGTGGTCATCATCGGCGGTGGTGATACCGGTAATGACTGTGTTGGAACTTCCATCCGTCACGGTGCCAAGTCTGTGACCCAGATCGAGATGATGCCCAAGGCTCCGGACAAGAGAGCAGAGAACAATCCCTGGCCCGAATGGCCGAAGGTCTGCAAGACCGATTACGGTCAGGAAGAAGCCATTGCGGTCTACGGACATGACCCGAGGATATATGAGTCTACAGTCAAGGAATTTATCAAGGATAAGAACGGCAAACTTAAAGCTGTGAAGATCGTGAAGCTGTCCTGGGAAAAGGATCCGGCTACCGGACGCATGAAGATGCAGGAGATCGCGGGAAGCGAGCAGATCCTGGATGCAGAGATCGTGCTGATCGCCGCAGGATTTTTAGGAACCCAGAAATACATTGCTGATGCTTTCGGCGTGGAATTAAATGAACGCACCAACGTAAAAACTGCCCCCGGCAAATACCAGACCAGTGTGGAAAATGTATTCGTCACCGGTGATATGCACAGAGGACAGTCCCTGGTGGTGTGGGCAATCCGTGAAGGCAGAGAAGCTGCACATGCTGTGGATGAGAGCCTGATGGGCTACTCTAATCTGGTGATCCAGTAGAGGTATTATTCTCGTAGATGGATCTCAGACCTTTCATAAGAAGATTCTGATCGATATGGATCTTCGTTTCACAATGTGGAATGACGGTCGTTGCGTACCCTCCGGTGGCAACGACCGTTGCTTTTTGCCCTAACTCTGTCTGGATATGGCGGATCAGTCCGTCGATGGCACAGGCGTTGCCCAAGAGCATTCCCCCGGTGATGCATTCCTGCGTATTCGCACCGATGGTGTGGGCGGGCATATGAATGTCCCCTTTCGGGAGCTGGGCGGTCTTGCCTAAAAGTGCCCTGTGGGCGGTTCCAACGCCGGGAAGGATCAGGCCACCTAAAAAGCGACGGTTCTCATCCAACACGTTAAATGTCGTGGCGGTGCCCAGATCAATGGTGATCAGTGGCAGAGGATAGCGGGAAATGGCTCCGGCGATATCTGCCAGTCGGTCACAGCCCACCTTTTCCGGGAAGTCCGTACAGATCTCGTAGCCCAGATCCAGCTTATGGGAAAGAATCAGAGGTTTCCGTCCCAGAATAGTTTCCAGAGCAGAGGAAAAAACGGCTGTCACCGAAGGCACAACCGAGGAAATCATAGATCCCTCAAAGGCTTCGGCAGACAGGCCGTGTTTGTTCAAGATCATATTCAGTTTTTCAATATATCCGGCATCAGACAGGGGACGACGGGACGATATCTTCTCAATAAAGAGCAGCTTATTTCCCTGAAATCCCCCGATGCCGATCGTAGTATTTCCGATGTCGATTGTCAGTACCACGGGTATACTCCTGTTATGCTGCAGACTCTGCTTTCTGATATACAGGAATGACTTTTGCCTTGATCAGTGCCAGCCCTACCGCTCCGGTCAGGAACGTGGATGCACACATCTCGAAGACCGCATTCACACCTACAAAAGAGCAGATGAATAAAATCGCGTTTTTACCACCCATCAGTCCCTGCACATAGGAAGTATTGCCGAACAGCAGTACTAAAAGGGACATGAAAAATGCGGTGTTGAGAAATGCGCTGCAAAATCCGGTGATCATGCAGGCGATTCTGTCTCCTACGGCTTTGCGGCTGTAACGGAAGACATATCCCAGCAGAAATCCGTCCAGAAGTCTGGGGATGAAACGCTGGATGAAGGCCAACACAGGGTTGATGCCAAAAAGCATTGCTCCCATGGCGCTGGTGCCTCCCACGCCGATGCATTGCAAAAAGCTGGTCAATCCGAATACTGCTCCCATGGCGACTCCGCCTACAGGGCCAAGAGTGATTGCAGCCAGTGCAACGGGGATGACATTGAAGGTGATTGCCAGGGGGCCGATGTTCAGGTACCCGAGCGGGGTATAAGCCATCAGCAAAAGTACCGCAGCAAACAATCCCATCAACGTGAGTCGCATTGTCTTACTTTGTTTGTTCATATGAAATTTTCCTCCTTGTTACCATTCTCCCTCTGGGAGATACAATACAAGTTGTCCCGGTGATTCGGGACACTCCTACTGTTTATATCATATCCCGGACAAAAAGAAAAGTGATATTTGCATAAAATATGCACTTATGGTATTTTAGGAGTACAGTTTTGAAGTATTTTTGATAAATCAGGCAAAAGGAGACGACTATGCTGAAGGGAAAGACCGTAGTTCTGGCAATCTCGGGAAGTATTGCTGCATATAAAATGGCCAATGTAGCGCGGATGCTGTTAAAACAGCACTGTGATGTGGAAGTGCTGATGACACAGAATGCCACGCAGTTCATCAACCCCATTACTTTTGAAAGTCTGACGGGACATAAATGTCTGGTGGACACCTTTGACCGCAATTTCCAGTACAGTGTGGAACATGTGGCACTGGCAAAGCGGGCGGATGTGGTTCTGGTGGCACCGGCTTCTGCCAATGTGATCGGCAAGATTGCAAACGGCATCGCAGATGATATGTTGACCACTACGGTCATGGCATGTCCCTGCAAGAAGATTGTGTCCCCTGCCATGAATCATAATATGTATCACAACCCCATCGTGCAGGATAATATCGAAAAATTAAAGCATTTCGGCTATGAGATCATCACTCCGGCCACGGGAATGCTGGCCAACGGCGATATCGGTGACGGCAGAATGCCGGAGGAGTCCGTACTGTTCGAAGCCGTGGTGAAGGAGATCGCCTGCGAGAAGGATCTGGCGGGCAAAAAGGTGCTGATCTCCGCAGGTGCCACCAGAGAACCCATTGACCCGGTGCGTTTTATCACGAATCACTCCAGTGGAAAAATGGGTTATGCCCTGGCGAGAGCTGCAATGCACCGCGGCGCAGAAGTGACGGTGGTGGCAGCCCATACGGATGTGGAGCCGCCTTTGTTTGTAAATGTGGTGCCGGTACAGACGGCAGCAGAGATGTACGATGCAATCGTGTCCAGAGCGCAGGACTATGATTTTGTCATCAAGGCAGCAGCCGTGGCAGACTACACCCCGGCAGTGACAGCAGACAATAAGATTAAGAAAAAAGACGGAGACATGTCGATCCCTCTGGTGCGGACGAAGGATATTTTGAAGGCCCTTGGGGAAAACAAGAGACCGGGACAGATTTTGTGTGGATTTTCCATGGAGACGGAAAACGTGCTGGAGAATTCCCGGAAGAAGCTGGAGAGCAAGCACTGTGACATGATCTGTGCCAACAGTTTGAAGAGCGCAGGAGCGGGCTTTGGCACGGACACCAATATTGTGACACTGATCACAAAGAATTCCGAGGAGAGTCTGGAACTGATGAGCAAGGAACATGTGGCACATAAAATTCTGGATAAGCTGCTTGCAATAGTTCAGCCATAGAACAGCAGAATGAATGCGAGGGGGCTTGCACACAAAGCGTTAATTCTGTAGAAAAATCATTTGCTTCTATGCAAAAAGATGGTATGATAGAAACAATGATGTATGGCCGTGTAGACGGCGGATTGAGAGGACGAAATGGACAAAATTATTTTGACAGGTGACAGACCCACCGGAAGATTACATGTGGGACACTATGCAGGCTCCCTGAGAAGACGTGTAGAGCTACAGAATTCCGGCGAATATAAGAAGACTTTTATCATGATCGCAGACGCACAGGCGCTGACGGATAATATCGAGAATCCCGAGAAGGTGCGCCAGAATATTATTGAAGTGGCGCTGGACTACATGTCCTGCGGACTGGATCCCAGCAAGGCAACGATCTTCATTCAGTCTCAGATCTCCGAATTGTGCGAGCTGACCTTCTATTACATGGATTTGGTAACCGTAGCCAGATTACAGAGAAACCCGACCGTAAAGAGTGAGATTCAGATGCGTAACTTCGAAGCCAGCATCCCTGTGGGATTTTTTACCTATCCCATCAGCCAGGCTTCCGATATTACCGCTTTCAAGGCAACCACCGTTCCCGTAGGTGGTGACCAGCTGCCCATGATCGAACAGACCAGAGAGATCGTACACAAATTCAACACCGTATATGCACCGGTACTGGTAGAGCCCAAGGCACTGCTGCCTGAAAATGAGGCATGTCAGCGACTGCCCGGCATCGATGGCAAGGCGAAAATGAGTAAATCCCTTGGCAACTGCATCTATCTGGCAGACAGCGCAGACGATGTACGCACCAAGATCATGAGCATGTACACCGATCCCGAGCATCTGTTGGTCAGCGATCCCGGACATCTGGAGGGCAACACGGTATTCACTTACCTGGATGCTTTCTGCAAGCCGGAGCACTTCGAGAGATACCTGCCGGATTACGCAAATCTGGACGAGTTAAAGGCGCATTATACCAGAGGCGGTCTGGGTGACGTGAAGGTGAAGAAGTTCCTGAACAACGTAATGCAGGAGACCTTGGAGCCCATCCGTAACCGTAGAAAAGAACTGGAGAAGGATATTCCCGCAGTATATGAGATCCTGAAGAAGGGCAGTGACGAGGCCCGTGAAGTGGCAGCACAGACCCTGTCTGAGGTAAAGAGCGCTATGCGTATCAATTACTTCGACGATGCAGAACTGATCCGTATGCAGAGTGAGAAGTACGAAGGACAATAAGAATAGTAAAAGATAACAAAAGGACGTTTCCGGAAAAACCGGAAGCGTCCTTTTTGTAATGCGCCGTGGGTTGTTGATCGCCTTTTATTCGATGGTGGTGTGCTCATCAGCTGATCACTGTAATTAATTGCTGTAATCTACGTATATGGAATTTTTTCCAAAATATTGGGCGGTCTTTTTGCTGGTGGGATCCTCTGGGTCTCCGGGGAGATCACCGGTATAGATCATGGCAGGCTGATGGGTAAAGGGGGTCAGCACCACATCCGTAATCTCAGGGTCATTCAGGAGAAGAAGACGTTCTTCGTATTCTGTAGCATAGGCAGCGGCTTCACCGTTTGTCAGCATCCGGATCGCTTTTGCGGCGGAGGTCTCCTGCCATACTCCGGTGAAAAGGATGACGGCCAACAGGACCGTCATGGCGACATAACGGGCAATTTTCAACTTGCCGAGGACCGCCATTTTCTCCGGAGTATTCTGACGCATTTGCAGCTTCCGGACTATAAATCCGAGCCAGTAGAAGAATACTGCAAAACTGATCAGCAGAAACGCATAGTAGACAATGGCTACGGCCCGGCCGGGTCCTGTGGAGTTCATGGTATAGAACAGGGGACAGGACATGGAGCAGAACAATCCGTAGGAATATCCGGTAAAAAGGAGGGGATGGGAGAAAAATCCCCAGTTTTTCTTCTGTAAAATGCGCAGGAAGACCGGCAGCAGAAGCAGGGCGGTAAGCAGCCACCACAGTCCGGTCCAGGCGAAGGTATAGCGGACACCCTGCAACAGGCACTTTGCAATGGCTTTCCACGCGGGAATTTTCCACATGCCGTCCTGCCGCACCTGATTGCCGGGGGCCATGGCACTGACGGCAAAAGATAGCAGGAGAACAGCGGAGGTAATTCCGCAGACATAAGTCTTTTTATTTCTCTGCAACAGCAGTAGAAAGGTTACGGTTACCACAAACAGCATGCAGGGGAGAAGGGACACGTAATTGCCACCGCCTAAGAAAATTGCGAACAGGAGAAGCGGAAGCATCAGTATCTTTTTCCCATTGTACAGGTAGCGAAGCAATGTGCCCAGAAAAAACAGGGTCACGGCAAAGAAACCAGTGTAATACATGGAGCCGTTGTACCAGTAAAAGCTGTCGCTCTGAAAGGCCACTGTCTGGATGCACAGGAAACTAAATACTGAGGAAATCGTGATCCATTCCCCACATGTTCCCGGCAGAAAATGGCAGACCAGAGACCGTAGCAGATAGAAAATGCTGCCGCACAGCAAAAGAAGGATCACAAAAGTCACCAGATGATAGGCGGTATTGGAGAAGGCATTGGGCGCAAGATACATCAGAAACAGCGCTGAATAGGTTCCCTGCCAGATCTGATAGCTTTTGGCGACACCGGCACAGGCGGCGGAAATGGCCTGTGGTATGCTTCCGGTCTGCTGCCAGACCAGATGGGCTTCCGTACCGTAATAATAATCATCCCCGGTGGGATAATTGTAACGCCCCAGCCATACCAGAGGAACCAGGCTGGCGAGCAGGACCGCGAGGAAAATATAAGGTTTCCATTTGGCAAATTTATTTTTCATAGAGAATATAACTCCTGAGAGGTTTTTATAATGCTACAGTCAGTATAACATACCTGCAAAGACAGGAAAAGGTACTTGTTTTGCAAAAGAGGGAAGTATATAATCAGCTTAAAGATGGCGGAAGGAGGGCATGCCATGGAAGAAAAGGGTGTCAGAGACCGGAAAAGGGAACCGGAAGAATATAATTTTGACTATGAAGAACTTGCGGATGCAGAGGTGGATTCTGAACAGGCGGGACGACGTGATGATGCTGTATGGGAAACAACCTGTGATACAGAGGATCCGTATACTGTGGAATCGGAGGACTTTACGGAGGATGAGGACTATGGGGAGTACCCGGAAGGGGATGACCTGGATGACTTCGACGAGGGGGACGGGATCGGCTTCCGGTTCCGGTCATGGATGATTCCGGCTTTTGCGGGCATGATGGTTCTGGCGGTCCTGATCTGTATTCCGCTGTGGAAACTGAGCCATCATGACAGAACTACGGAAAATAATGAATTTGCGGCGGTGACAACAGAAGCGCAGAGCTCAGAACAGGCTTCTGCAGAGACCCCGGAGACCGGGATCGCATCGGAAAAGGTGGCAACGGCGGAACCGGAGACTACACAAATCCCTGAGACGGTTACTCCGGAGCCTGCGGCAGCAGTGACAGAAGCACCGCAACCGACACCTACACAGGCTCCGGAAGCACAGCCGCAGCCGACAGAGGCACCGGTGGCAACCGAAGTCCCCGCTACCAATAATACGGGGGATGCCCTCGCGGAGGGAAATTCCATGACGTTCGGTGATGTGAACGAGACTGTCACTGCCAAGGATGTGAGTAATCTTCGCAGTACACCCTATACCGGAGATGAGGGCAATGTGGTAGGGCAGCTGAAGAACGGAGAGACTCTGGTACGCACCGGAAGGAACGATTCCACCGGATGGTCCAGACTGGAATACAACGGTCAGACGGTTTATGCAGTATCAGCATATCTGACCACGGATCTTACCTATAAGACCCCGGAGAAGCCGACATATCCCAACCGCGTCAGCACCCAGGACGGCAGAGTGATCGTCTTTACGGATTGTGATGATTATATTACCCCCAAAGATCTGATCAATCTGCGGACGGAACCAAGCACCAGCGAGGGAGAGAGCACTGTACGCACCCAGGTGCGGAACGGAACCAATCTGCATCGTACCGGCTACAGTGAAGGATCTGGCTGGTCCAGAGTGGAGTACAACGGTGAGATCCTGTATGCCGTGACCAGCTATGTGATCTCTGGCAGTGCTCCGGAATGATCGACGTATTCGGAAGATAGAATGTAAAAGAAGCTGTACCGTAGGGTGCAGCTTCTTTTACATTAAGATTCTATATAGAGAAAAGTATAAGGGGATGGCAAAAATTATTTCGGTCTTACGGTAAGTCTCTGGATCAGACCGTTTTCATCGGTCTTACGAACCGTGGCGATGGCCATGATGTTGTAGCCTCCGAAGTTGGCAATGAACTCGGCCTGCTCATCATTTACGACCTCAGCATCCAGAATGGAGTAGCGGCGGAAGCCGAATTTGTTACGGAAGAACATATTGATGGCCTCTTTTCCGTAGATATGATATTCCTGCTGGGAAGCGGAGGTGGTACAATAGTCACACAGAATGCCGTCGGGAGTGAACAACTCTGCAAGTCCGGCAAAATCTTTATTTTCCATAGCTTCTACATATTTTTCAATGGGTCTCATAGTACGTTCCTCCTTAATATACCTTTTCAGAATTTAACAGTGCATCGGTACCGCCGTCTACGAACATGATGTTGCCGTTGACACCTCTGGCGGAATCGGATGCCAGGAATACCATCACCTCAGCGATCTCTTCGGGAGCCATCAGACATTCCTGACCGTACTTGGTGGGAATGGGGAGGGCATTCAGTGCCATTTTCGCGGTGGTGCTCATGGTAGCGGTCATGGCAGTATGTACGTTGCCGGGAGCTACCGCATTGATGCGGACACCGTTGGCAGCCCAGGTAGCGGAGACTCTGCGGACCCATCTGGCCAGAGCATATTTGGTGGATACATAGAGACTGTTGCCCACGGAGAGGTTGGTGGAATCCATGGAGGATACCAGGCTTAATACTCTCTTTTCATCACCGATATTGTTCAGCAGATCTACGACATCTTTACGTCCCGCACCCTGGGAAATGGTGTTGGATACGGTGACTACGCAGCTGCCGTGTTTTTTCTTAAGGAGGTCATAGACGCCCTTTGCAATGGCTACGGTTCCGAAATAGTTCAGGGAAATGATCAGTTCCAGATTGCCGCAGGCACCGGAGACACCGGCATTGCAGATCATGCCGTCCAGACCTTCGGGATGCAGCTCATGCAGCTTGTCTACAGCGGCCTGTCTTCCTTCCGGGGTTGCCAGGTTCACGCAGATATCGCCGTCCTTCAGATCGATATTGATGACTTCGTGTCCTTTTTGAAGTAACAGTTCTTTTGTCTTGGCGCCGATTCCGCTGGATGCGCCGGTGATTGCATATACGCCCATGTTAAATCCTCCCTTGTTTTCCGAAGGAAAATCCTGCTCTTCTTGAGGAGCTGCCCTCTTGAGGAATCACCCCCTTGGCGGGGGGAGAATCTGTCCTTCCTGCTTGCTTTTACTTTATGAGTTCATTATAATAAAATCTGATATCTTTTAAATAACCAAAATAAGAAAAAAGGAGGATACCAGATGCTGACCTATGATCTGACTGCCCGTGGCAGAAAAACCATGTATGAATACTTATATGAAGCGATGAAAGCTGACATCTTGAGCGGCCGGCTGACTGCCGGTGAGAAGCTTCCTTCGAAGCGGGCGTTTGCCGAGCACTTACAGGTCAGTGTCAAGACGGTGGAAAATACCTACGAGCAGCTGCTGTTGGAAGGCTATATCCGGTCGGAGGAGAAGAGAGGATATTTTGTCAATCGTCTGGAGGTGAAGAACACAGCTGCTCCGGCGTATGCTTCCTTTGTGACCCGCTTCCGTGAGGAGGAATATCTGGCGGATCTGACGGCGAATAATATTCAATACGATAAGTTCCCCTTTGCCACCTGGGCGAAGATCATGCGTCAGACCCTGACGGATTACGATACGTCTCTGCTTAAGACAGTTCCTTTTAATGGGGTGGAAAAATTAAGAGTGGCGATTGCCGAGCATCTGTACCGGTACCGCGGCATGCAGGTATCGCCGGATCATATTATCGTGGGTGCCGGAACGGAATACCTCTACAGCCGTCTGTTACAACTCCTTGGGGAAAATGCAAAATTCGGTGTGGAGAATCCGGGCTACCGTAAGATCACGAAATTGTATGAGGTGGGCGGCGTGGCATGGGATTATGTAGACATCGACGGACAGGGAATGAAGGTGGAACAGCTGAAGCAAAAGGGCATTACTGTGGCGCATGTGTCGCCGGAACACCATTTCCCCATCGGACTGGTCATGCCGGTGGGAAGACGGCAGGAGCTGCTTCGCTGGGCGGCGGAGGAGCCGGAGCGTTATATCGTGGAGGATGATTTCGACTGTGAGTTCCGCATGGTGGGCAGACCTATCCCTTCCGTGCAGTCCATGGATCGGAATCACAGAGTTATCTATATCAATACTTTTTCCAAGACTATGGTACCGTCCTTACGTATCGGCTATATGGTGCTGCCGGAGAAGCTGATGGAACGGTATATTTCCACCATGAATTTCTATTCCTGCACGGTATCCGGTTTTGAACAATATGCCATGGCGGCATTTCTGGAGCAGGGATATTTTGAACGGCATATCCGGAGACTGATCAACGATTACAGAGGGCAGCGGGAGCGAATCTGCCGTTTGTTTCGGGAGTCACCCTTAAGTCAGATCAGCCATATATACCAGGATGATGCGGGGACGCACTTTCTACTGCACATAAGAACTGATTTAAGTGATGTGGAGATCAAGTGGGCGGCCAGACAGCGGGGAATTCTCGTGAACTGTCTGTCGGAATATTGCTTTGCGGATGCGCAGAAATATCGGGGAATTCTGGTCATTCACTATTCGGATATGGCGGATGAGATATTACAGAAGGTGATCGGGGCGCTGGCGGAGATATTTTGTAACTATTCAGAGCCATGAAAAACTGCGTTCTGCGAATGCTTGCATTCAGGCAGATAAGCAGTTTTATATGGCGAAGTAACCACATGAGCAAAAGGAAAGCTACGAAGTAGCGGTTTTGCGAATGGGGTTCTGAATAGTTACAATTTTTTGTAATTCATAATTTTTCCAAAATGCGGGAACACTGACAAAAAAGAATGCAGTGTTATCGCATGAAAGGAGAAATTATGAATCAGAGAGTGGGAAGAAGCAGTATCCGTCTGGCGCAGCCGGTGTGTGTGATCGCCGGTGCCAGTATCGTGGGAAAAAAAGAAGGCGAAGGACCGTTAGGCACCCTGTTCGACATGGTGGGAGAGGATGATCTCTTCGGCTGTAAGACCTGGGAAGAGGCGGAAAGTAATCTCCAGAAGGACGCAGTCTACATGGTCATGGAAAAGGCCGGATGGAAAGCGGAGGATGTGTCGTATCTCTTCGCTGGTGATCTGTTGGGGCAGTGCATTGCCACTTCCTTCGGTATCTCCGCTTACAATATTCCTCTGTTTGGAGTCTACGGCGCCTGCTCTACCTGCGGGGAAGCGCTGACACTGGGAGCTGTGATGGCAGCGGGAGGCTATGCGGAGCATGTGGTCTGCGTGACATCCAGCCATTTCGCCAGTGCGGAGAAGGAGTTCCGCTTTCCGTTAGATTATGGGAACCAGAGACCTCTGTCTGCCAGCTGGACGGTGACGGGAAGCGGAGCCTTTGCCCTGGGACTAAATCAGAAGTGCAGAGCCCACATTACCGGCATGACTCCCGGAAGGATCGTTGATTACGGCCTGAAAGACTCCATGAACATGGGAGCATGCATGGCCCCGGCCGCTGCAGACACCGTTGCCCGTCACATGGAAGATTTTCATGTGACCCCGGAAGAATATGACCGGATCATCACCGGGGATCTGGGAAGCGTGGGACAGACAGTGCTGATCGATCTGCTGCGGGAGAAGGGGATTGATATTGCCGGCAGACACATGGACTGCGGCATTGAGATCTTTGATGCAGATGCCCAGGACACCCATGCCGGTGGCAGCGGCTGCGGCTGCAGCGCCGTGACTCTGGCAGCATATATTCTGCCGATGCTGGAATCCGGTGAGTGGAAAAAAGTCCTCTTCCTACCCACCGGAGCCCTGCTCAGTAAGACCAGTTTTAATGAAGGGAAAAGCGTGCCGGGAATCGCACATGCGGTGGTATTGGAGAGCCCGGTGGTGAAATAGGGAAAAGCAGCAGGTCAGAAATGATTTGCTGCTTGATTTCTTTTAGAGAAAAGTCTAAGTATGACAGTTTCCGACGATGAGATAGAGAGATTGTGTAAAAGTATGAAAGAAACTGCTATGAGAAACACATGGCAGGATAGTGAAAAATCAAAAATTAAAGATGTTACCAAAAATGTGTTAGTTTCATGGGGAGTGTTGAAAGAAGTAGAAGGTAAGGTATACCCGACAAATGCCTATGCACTTTTAACAGGCAAAATGCCGCAAATGCCTGTAATTCAATGTGGCGTCTTCAAAGGAACGAATCGTGCGCATTTTGTTGATCGTAGGGAATTTGAAGGCTCTATTCAGGCGCAAATGGAAGCAGCATACCAGTATGTTCTTGAAAAAATTAATATGGGCATGACGATAACGGGAATGTACAGGCAGGATGTATATGAATTGCCGACAGATAGCATCCGAGAGTTGATTGCAAATGCAGTGGCACATCGGAGTTATCTGGATCCGGGAAACATCCAGGTGGCATTGTTTGATGACAGATTAGAAGTGACTTCTCCGGGAATGCTTTTGAATAATGTTACGATTTCAAAAATGATGGAAGGTTATTCAAAACCGAGAAATCCGGCAATTGCCAGAGCGTTTGCTTATATGAAAATTATAGAGAAGTGGGAGACTGGAATTCCAAGGTTATTTGAAGCATGCGAGGAATATGGATTACCGAAACCGGAACTGATCGATTTTGATGGAGACTTTAGGGTGAATATGTATCGAAAGGGATCGGGAAAATTTATTGACAACAGAGTGAATGATAAGGTGAATGATAAGGTGAATGATAAGGTGAATGACAAGGTGAATGATAAGGTGAACGATTTGCTGGCCATTCTTACCAATCATCCTGAATACACAGTTACTCAGCTTGCAGATGTTTCCGGTGTAAGTAGAAAAACAATAGCCGCCAGATTAAAGGAGTTAAAGGGAAAAGGATATATTGAAAGAATGGGATCCTCCAGAAAAGGCTATTGGAAAATAAATGATCTAAAGGAATCATAGAATCAGAAATGAAACACACTCTTGCAAACGCTGTAAGTTACTGGTAAAATAAACCTCAAACGGCGAAAACACATTATGCCGGGAATGGCTGGTGAGTCAAAATGCGCAGGATAGAATTCAAGATGGAGCGGCCGGGACTGTTGGAGGTCGGACAGAAGATCACAGTGACCGAGGGACTTCTGCCCAGCAACTATTACTATACCATAGATCCGTCCCTGGCAATGTCCCCCAATATTCCGTTCCGTTACCGATTGAAGAACAGGGAGGGTGTCGTGGCGGATATCGTGGAGAATTCCAGAGGATTCTACGTGACGGCGGAATTTGATGAGCCGGAGGTAGATATGACGAAGTAAACGCCGGAGATGCCGCAGGAATTTCGGAACATGCCGGGAGGCAGGCGGCTCAAGGCGCAGATGACAGATTTAAGGAAGAATTAAATTGCAGGAAGAAGAGGAGAATATTATGTTACAGAAGATTTCAACAGACAAAGCACCCGCAGCGATCGGACCTTACTCCCAGGGTATCGTACTGGGCAATATCTTTTTCGCATCCGGACAGATCCCTATTGATCCCGCTACCGGAGAGATTCACGGAACTACCATCGAGGAACAGGCAGAGCAGGTAATGAAGAATATCGGCGAGCTGTTAAAGGCAGCAGGCACCGATTACACCAGAGTGGCCAAGACTTCCTGTTTCCTGGCAGATATGGGCGATTTTGCTGCCTTCAATGAGGTATATGCAAAGTACTTCATTTCCAAGCCGGCAAGAAGCTGTGTGGCTGTAAAGACACTTCCAAAGAACGCACTGTGCGAGATCGAAGTGATCGCGGTGGTAGAAGAGTAAGGAAGGTGTAAAGAAAATGGCTGAACAGCAAAACGGATGTTCTCCATCTGACTGTGCAGGGTGTGCTCATGCTGATTCCTGCAGCAGCAAACCGCAGGATTTCCGCAAGCCGGCAAACGCACATTCCAGAATAAGGAAGGTGATTGCGGTAGTCAGCGGAAAAGGCGGCGTGGGGAAATCAATGGTGACGGCATCCCTGGCAAGGACCATGCGGG
>OLNN01002131.1_pt1 | contig 14666 bp, 15 predicted proteins | sample 1672141 | NCBI WGS metagenome assembly OLNN01 (sample SAMEA3136652, study PRJEB25190) | human gut metagenome | biome: human gut; feature: human-associated habitat; material: faeces | place: Austria | collected 2013 | reverse complement strand
AAACCGCTTCGTTATTATCGGTATCGCGGCTCGATTATGTACGGTCAGGACACGTTCTTCGCCGTGAACCTCGATGTCTGTTCTTACATACCTGAAAGGGGATGCGCCAAATTTCTCAATTTGACACATCCCCTTCGGGAATGAATCCTTCCTGAAATTAGTATCCCAGGGTTTTCGCAGCCGCGTAGGAAATTTTCAGGGCATTCGCGCGGCGAAGTTCCTGCTTGATCTCCGTGATACGGCCCATAGTCGTATATCGGTCGGCCTTCAGACAGATCGTCATCAAGGCACGCTCCGACTCATTGAGCTTGTCACGCTCGGCAGCTACGAACTGGCCGATATCCTGAGCGGTTTTGAAGGCATCGTTGAGCTGAATACGGGGTGCAGGACCGTACTGTTCCCGCCAAACGCCGATCGGCTCTCCGATGTGGATGTAACTTACGAGTGATTTCTTCTCCAGTTTCTGCACCTCGGTTGCTTCTGGAACTTGGTATTTTACATGTAATTCCTGATCGCGCATGGTCGTAGATACCATGAAGAAGAACAGGATCATGAAGATCACGTCCGGCAGCGAGGCGGTAGAGATCGGGGGCAAACTTTTGTTGCCTTTCTTTTTAATTACTGCCATACTACTTTTTTCCTCCTAAATCTCTGGGTTCTGCTTCCGAGATACTCATGGGAACGGCTTTGGCTACGATACCGCGCTCCGCTTCTCCGAGATCCGAGAATTTCATTTGGAATTTATTCTTCGAAACTTCGTCACGGATTTCGTTGATCGCACGCGTCAGCTCGTTCTGTACCATGATGTAGATCTGATATTGGGTATCTTTGGTCGTTTGCAGCGAGAGTACGCCTTTTCCGACCGGATAGCTCCATTTGCTGCCGTCGGGGAGCTCGAACTCCTCGACCTCTTTTTCGGGCAGGTTGGGATCGTCCATCACATTGAGGAGGAAGTCCTTCGCCCGGTCCTTCAACTGGTGGATATCGACGTACTCCTGTTCGCCGGCCCTGCCCACGAAGATATCGCCGCGGCCGTTCACCAGAACGGGCAGAAGGTTACGTATCTTCACCTTCATATCCTCGACCTTTTGATCCTCGGGGGGCATCGGCGGCAGGTTACGGGCGATACCCGTATCGACGTTCATCGTCGTAGCCACCAGGAAGAATATGAGCAGCAAGAAAGCGATGTCGGCCATTGAACCGGCATTGATCTCCTGTACTTTTCTTTTATCTATAGGCATCGTTCAAACTCTATTTGAAAGCTTTGTATATCTCTGTGAAAATAGCTGTCAGAACAGCGGCACCCAGAGCTACGTAGGTTACCAGAATGCTGGCTTCCGTGATAACGGTTTCAGGATGCGGGAAGAAGCCTCCGTTCGCGACGTCCGGAATTTCGATCGTATGTCCGCGGGCGATCAGGTAGGCTGCCGCGACGATGACGATGATCAGAAGTGTCGAAAGCAGCGTTCCTTTGATGCCTTTGGAACTGTTGACCATACCCCAAACGGCCGTGAACAGTGCTGTTGCAATACCGACTGCGATCAGGATATAACTCCAGATGAGGTTCAGGTTGATCGCCTCGTTGCTGCCGCCGGCCACCATTGCATATACGGTCAGAATCACCGTAATCAGCAGGATGACGCCCAGCAATATGTTTAATATTTTTTTCATAATAGGGAATAAAGTCTTTATAAGTGCGAATTATTTCTTGTAAGCCGTCAGGATATCCATCAGGGTGATGGACGAATCCTCCATATCGTTTACGAGCGAGTCGATCTTGGAAACGATATAGTTGTAGAACAACTGAAGAATAACCGCAGCGATAAGACCCAGCAGGGTGGTCAGCAGGGCGACCTTGATACCGCCGGCAACGAGCGTCGGGCTGATATCGCCGGCAGCCTGGATGGCGTCGAACGCCGCGATCATGCCGACAACGGTACCCATGAAGCCCAACATAGGCGAAAGGGCGATGAACAGGCCGATCCACGTCAGGCCCGACTCCATCTGGCCGGTCTGAACCGAACCGTAGGAAACGACGGCTTTTTCAACGCTGTCCAGACCCTGGTTGTAACGGTCCAGACCCTGATAGAAGATCGATGCCACCGGACCGCGTTTGTTGCGGCAAACTTCCTTGGCAGCTTCGATACCGCCTTTTTTCAGCGCTTCCTCGACCTGGGCGATCAGTTTCTTGGAGTTGATGGTCGAAAGGCTCAGGTAAAGCATACGCTCGATAGCTACGGCAAGACCGAATACCAAGCAGAGGAGCACCGGAAGCATCCACTCCCAACCGCCTTCGAGGAACTTCTGCATCAGCACCTGGTGCATCGGCTGGCCTTCGGCAAGCTGAGTTTCCGAAGCCGGAGTTTCGGCCGTTTCGGTCGCTGCGGTTTCTTCGACTTCTTCAACGACTGCGGTTTCCTCGGTTGCAGGCGTAGTCGTCTCCTGGGCGAAAGCATTAACAGTACCAAGCGAGAAGATGGCGACTGCTACAATCAAAAAAAGTTTTTTCATGGTTGTTTAATTAAAATTTTGATTAGTTGATCGTTTTTTCGTTTGCGTTTTTTATTTCAAAAAATGTAAATTTTTTTCATCCTGGCTTGCCCGTCACGGTTCGAATCCGATCTTTGCCGGCTTTTTCAGCGATCCGACTGCCGATTCGAAAAATCGTCCCGATTTCTCATTTCGACAGCAATATTCTTTGTAATAAATTGAAAAATAACGTATTACCTCCTCATGAACAGGTCGTGTACCTTTGCCTGGCGTCCTGTCGATGCGATTTTTAGCTCCGAAATATACAAATTTATTTTCGTACGCACAATGTTTTAGTCGGTAAATTCTCCTTTGAGGGGCGTGCGGAGCAGGTCGAGCGTTTGCTCGCGGGGCAACTCGAGCCCGAGGACGTACATCAGTTTGGCGACGGCCGCCTCGGTGGTCATGTCATGGCCGCAGAGCACGCCGATCCGTTGCAGGCGGAGTCCCGTTTCGTAGAGTTCCATCATGACCCGACCGCCCCGGCACTGCGTGACGTTGAGGACGATCAGTCCCCGGTCGATCGCCTCTTCGAGTACGCGGATGAACCATTCGCAGGTCGGGGCGTTTCCTGCGCCGAAGGTTTCGAGCACGACGCCCCGGAGTCCCTCGGCCGAGAGCATCGCGCGCAGGGTCCGTTCCTCGATGCCGGGGAAGAGCTTGACGACGGCGATACCTCCGCTCAGGCGGGCGGCGATGTGCAGGGGTTCGTCGTAGCGCTCCGGCTGGAGAATGTATTCGGTGTGGTAGGTGATATTGACGCCCACGTCGGCCAGGGCCGGATAGTTGTACGACCAGAAGGCGCTCAGGTCTTCCGAACTGCGTTTGGTCGTGCGGTTGGCGCGGAACAGACAGTTCTGGAAATAGAGCGACACTTCGGGAACGGCGGGGCGGCCGTCGATGCGGGCCGAAGCGATTTCGATGGCCGTCATCAGGTTTTCGCGCCCGTCGGTGCGCAGCACGCCGATCGGAATCTGGCTGCCGGTGAAGACGACGGGTTTGGCCAGGTTTTCGAGCAGGAAGCTCAGGGCCGAAGCGGTGTAGGACATCGTGTCGGTGCCGTGCAGCACGACGAACCCGTCGTAGCGGGTGTAGTTGTCGCGGATCAGCTCGGCCAGCGCCGCCAACACGCCGCGCAGCGTGCCGTAGGGCAGCAGGCGCGCCGCGGCGGCCGACCTGCTGTTTTCAAGCGCCGTTGCCGCTGTCGAGGATACCGTCGCCGAAAGCGGCCTTGTGCGGGACAGCTGGCTGGCGCGGCAGGAAACCGCCGGGCGGCTTGTCATTTCTATCGAGGATAACGGCCACCCGCTGGCCTTTCCCGGCGGCTGGACTCCGCCGGACCCCCGCAGCACCCTGACCGGGCAGGCGCGGCAGCAGGCCGCCGCGGCCGGGTTGGACCCCGCGCGGGCGCGCCGCCAGCGGGTCAGCTTTGCGCTGGCCGGCGCCGGGCTGGCCGGGCGTTACACCGGCACGGCGCTGGTGCTGCCGCAGGGGCGCGGTGTGGTGACGGTGTACATTCTGCGTGACGACACGCAACTGCACGCCCACCTGCGCGCCATGATGTGGCAGTATGCGGGGCTGTGGGCGGCCGGGGCGGCCGTGCTGGCCGTGCTCTGCCGCTGGATGGTCAGCCGCGCGCTGCGCCCCACCGCGCAGGCGTGGCGGCAGCAGCGGGAGTTCATTGCCGCCGCCGGGCACGAGCTGCGCAGCCCGCTGGCCGTGCTCAAGGCCAGCCTGCAGGCCGCGCAGGACCCCGCAGCTGCAGCCCGCGTGCCGCAGCTGCTGCGCAGCGCCGAAGCCGAAACCGACCGCCTGACCCGCTTGACCGGCGACCTGCTGATCCTGGCGGGCGGCGACGCCGGGGCGCTGCGCGCCGAACTGGCCGAGCTGCCGCTGGACACGTTTCTGATCGAACTGTACGACCGTTTTGCGCCGGTCGCGCGCGCGCACGGCCACACGCTGACGCTGGACCTGCCCGACGCGCCGCTGCCCACCGTGCGTGCCGACGCCGGGCGGCTGGAGCAGCTGTTTGCCGCGCTGCTCTCCAACGCGTTCGAATACGCCCCGCCCGGCACGCCGGTCGAGCTGCGCGCGCTGCTGCCGGGGCCAACGCCGGGCGGGGCACAGGCAGGCGCCGGCCTGCGCATAGCGGTCGTGGACCATGGGCCCGGCGTCCCGGATGCGGAAAAGGTGCGTGTTTTCGAGCGTTTTGCCCGCGCCGACCGCAGCCGCAGCGACAGGACGCATTTCGGCCTCGGCCTTGCCGTCGCCGCCGAGATCGCCGCGCTGCACGGCGCCACCCTGCAGCTGCAGGACACCCCCGGCGGCGGCGCCACCTTCACCCTTTGCTGGGCACGGCAGCGAGGTTCATACGGCGCATAAGCATAAAAAGAGAAAAGACTTCCGATCCCTGTGCAGGGAAATTCGGAAGTCTTTTTATTTCCCGGGACCTTTTAGGCGTAACCGGCACAAGTTCCCTTGCCGTCCGCAGCGCGGCTCAGTAGCGCAGAAACAGCATGCCCAGCACAAGGCCGCCCACTGCGGCGGCGGATGCGGCCAGGTCATACGCGCGCACGCGCGGCACGGTGTAGTAGCTGCGGGGCGCGTCGCCGCAAAAGCCCTTGGATTCCATGGCCATGGCCACCGATTCCGACCAGCGCACGCTGTTGACCAGCATCGTGAAGATGGGCTTTAGGGACAGCGCGTGGACGTGCAGCCCCCGCACCGCGAAGGCCAGGCGCACCTGGCGGAACTCCCGCACCATGCCGGGCATCAGGTGGAAAGCCGCCAGGATGCCATAGGCGAAGCGGGGCGGCAGATGGCACTGGTGCAGCAGGCTGGCGATGAAAAACTCGCCGCTGGTGGACAGGGCGAACAGCATGCCCAGCCCCGCATAGGCCAGCAGCCGCGTGGCCAGCTGCAGGGCGGTGTACAGGTTGCGGGACATGGCCGCCCGCACCGCATAGGGCAGGGCCGACACCGTATCCAGCGCGGCGGTGTCGGCCGCGCCGCCGCGGGCGTAGTACAGCCCCATGAAAAACAGCCCCAGCGCCGCCATACCGGCGGGCAGCAGCAGGGCGGCCAGCCGCCGCAGCCCGCAGCGGGAGCCCGCCAGCAGCAGCGCCACACAGAGGCCGAACACCGCCAGGTTGAGGCTGACGAGATACTGCACCGACAAAAGGATCACGCAGACCAGCACCGTGGCCGCCTTGACCGTCGGGTTCCATTGTTCCAGAAACGGTTTCATAGCGCCTCCCCGGCGCGGGCCGGTTCCAGCTTTTGCCCGCGCAGCCAGTAGATCTTGTCCGCCCAGGCGGCGGCCAGCGCCCGGTCGTGGGTGATGAAGATCACGCTCAGCCCCCCGGCGTCCACCTTGCCGCGCAGCTGGGCCATGATGGCGTGCACCGAGCGGGCGTCCTGGCCGTAGGTCGGCTCGTCCAGCAGCAGCAGTTTCTGCCCGCCGCATAGGACCGACAGCACCGCCAGCCGCCGCTGCTGGCCCTGGCTGAGCATATAGGGCGAATACCGCCGGTAGCGGCTCAGGCCGTATTCCTCCAGGCGGCGCTCCGCCTCGGCGCGGCAGGCTTCCTCCGGCCAGCCGGGCTGCCACACCCGCAGGCTGGCCATGACCTCCTCGGTCACGTTCTGGGTGATGAACTGGTTGGCCGGGTTCTGGAAAACGATGCCCACCTGCCGGTAGAGTTCCCGGCGGCGGATGCCCGCCAGGTCGGCGCCGTCCAGCGTGATGCGCCCCGCCCAGGCGTGGCGGCGCAGCACGGCCAGGAAGGTCGTGGTCTTGCCGCAGCCGCTGGGGCCCAGCACCGCGGTCATCGCCCCTTTGGGGAACTGCGCCTGCGCGCGGTCCAGCAAAAGCGGCGCGGGCGCGGCGGCGCGGCGGAAAAGCCCCCGCTTCTGCTTCTCTTCGCCCTGCGCGATGCTGACGCCCTCGAAACGCAGGATGGCCGCCCCCGTTTCCGCCTTGGGCGCATAGGGCGGCGGGGGGTCGGGATAAAACAGGCCCAGCTCCGCAAACAGCGCGCGGTGCTGCGGCAGGTTGCCCCGGTGCAGCCCGCGGGCCGCCACCCGGCCGCCCTCCCTGAGCAGGATGAACTCGTCGGCGGTATCCAGCCACAGCGCGGGCTGGTGGTCGATCGCGATGATGGTGCGCCCCTGCCGGTGCATCCGGCGCAGCATCTCCATCAGTTCGCGCGCGGCGTCCCGGTCCAGGTTGGCGAAGCATTCGTCCAACAGCAGGCAGCGGCATTCCATCACATACAGGCAGGCCAGCGCCGCGCGCTGCTTTTCCCCGCCGGACAGCGTGTGCAGCGGCCGGTCCAGCAGCGCCTGCACGCCCAGTTCGGCGGCGGCCGCCTCGATGCGCGGGTCCATCGCGGCGGCGTCCAGGCAGAGGTTTTCCATGCAGAAGCGCATCTCCCCGCGCAGCGTATCCATGCAGAACTGCAGGTCGGGGTTCTGAAACAGCATGCCCACCTGGCGCGCGCGCTGCTGGGGGTCCATGGCGGCCAGGTCCGTGCCGAACCAGCGGATCTGCCCCCCGGCCAGGAAGCCGCCGTTTTCGGGGTAGAGCCCGGCGGCCACCGCGGCCAGCGTGCTTTTGCCGCAGCCGCCCGCGCCCATCAGCACCGTCACGCGCCCGGCGGGGATGTCCAGGTCCACATGGTCCAGGATGTTGCGTTTGCCCTGCTCGAGGTAGCGGAACACCACGTCCCGCATCGACAGGGCCGGTGCGCTCTCCATCCGCTTAGTCCTCCAGGTCGGCGGCGTCGGCGCCGCGGGCCACGGCGTAGCCCTTGAGCACACCGGCCTTGACGAGACCGTCCGCCAGCAGCGGGGTGATGATGCCGTCAAAGGCGATGGCGCTGACGATGCGCACAGCCAGCATGAGCGCCAGCACCGGCACGGCGATCTGGTTGTAGCCGCTGATGACCAGGTTGTAGCCCAGCGTCAGCACCGAGCAGAGCACCGCGCCCTCGATCATGGTCAGGCGGTCGAACTTTTTATAGCCCTTGAGCGCCACGATCAGCTCAAACCCGAAGCCCTGCACAAGGCCCGACAGGATGATGATGGGCCCGAAGTAGTTGCCGAACAGACATTCCAGCACGGCGGCCAGCAGTTCGGCAATGAGGCCCGCGCCGGGTTTGCGCATCACATACACGCCGAACGCGCCCGCCATGAAGTAGATGCCGTAAAACGGCTCGTACCCGAGCGAGGCCATGCCGAACGGGGTGAGGATGCCGTACAGGATGCCGCCCACATAGGTGCAGCCGAGATACACGACGCCGAACAGCACGGCGCAGATGGCGATGAGCAGAACGTCTTTCAGTTTCCAGGCATTGTTTTTCATGGTTCATTCCTCCACAGTCGGGCTGTTGCAGTTCATGGTAAAATGCAGCACATAGTGGTGCACGTTGGGGGCGCTTTCCATCACTTCGCACACGTCGTACAAATAGCGGAACACCGCCTGCACGTCGCCCTCGATGCGGGTGGCGTAGTGGATGGTGACAGGGTTGAGCCCGGCGTCCTGCGCCATGTACCAGACTTTGGCGATCTCGTCGATGTAATCGGCGGCCCCGAGGGGGTAAAGCGCCAGCTTGCAGTGCACGGGAAAATGGATGCCCTGCACGGCCGCCGCGTTGGGGGCTTCGCCCTCGCGGTCCAGCACGCTGTCGCCCGATACATCCCCGGGGCAGCCCTTGGAGAACTGCCCTTCCAGCGCCATGTGCACGCCTTCGCGGTAGGCGTTGAGGAACAGCGCCTGCACGGCGTCGGCCACATAGGGCAGCTTGCCGCGGTAGACGGTGGACAATGCGTCGGTCTCGCTCCACACCGCCGAGGTGTCGGTCTTTTCCAGCGCGCCGAGGATGATGTCGATGAAGCGGTCGGTCATCGGGTACAGGGTGAACCGGCAGCCCGCGATGGGCAGGGCCGTCCCGCGCCCGGCCCAGGGCAGGTCAGGGCGGCTGCAGCCGGAACAACAGCTTTCGTTTGCCATAAAAAATGCCTCCTGCAAATAAAATTGACAAAACAAAAAGGACGCCTCCCCGAAAGAAAGCATCCGCCAAAAAACACCGGCGCCGCAAAAGGCCGGTCCCATATAGAATTGCTTTCCTACGCTGGCATAACCCAGATCAGGTTCAAGGGTCGGGCGCTGGCCCCTCTCGGCTCCGAAGAGCTCCCCTAGAATTCTATCCGTATTCAGTTTGTTTTTGTCGGGAAAATGATAGCACAAACCCGCGGGGCTGTCAATGCGGGGCGAAGGGCGCGGGCGGCCGCACAAAAAAATCCCCCATGGACAGGCTTTTGTCCATGGGGGTCTGGTATCGTATAGAAAAGAGACGGGCGGCCTGCGCGGCGGGGCGGTCATTTCCCGAAGCTCGCCAGCTCGTCCACAATGCGCGCCACGCGCTCGACATCGCGCGGGGGCAGCTGGCGCAGAACGGCGTCGATGTGCCGCAGCGTATCCTCGGCCGGGTCGGCGGCGTCGCCGCGGTAAAGGAACAGCGTCGCCAGCGTGATGCCCAGCCCGTCGCAGATGCGCTGCAGCGTGAAGATGGTCGGGTTTTTCTGGCCGCGTTCGATCATGCCGATCGTGTTGATGTTCAGATCGCATTCCAGCGCCAGCTGCTCCTGGCTGATGCCGCGCAAAAGGCGGAAATGCCGCAGCTTGGCCCCGGTTTTTTGTACGATGCTTTCGCCGCTTTCCACAAGACCCACCCCCTGCATGCCTAAATTGGCTGTTTTCTATTATTTTAGTGGGTTTTGCGCAGGCAGACCAATTATTTACATGGTGGAGAATCACTATTATAATAGGATAATCGCCACGCCCGCCCGCAAACGCGCAAGCTGCACAAACATTTTATTGTTTTTTGTGCACTATTAAAATATCCCTCACACAGAGAAATATGCTATACTGAAGGAGAATCGAACCATGTCGGATTTTTGCTGCCGGGCGTTCGCCGTGCCCGGCCCGGTCGACCTGGCGGCGCTGTACGGGGCCATCTGCGGCACGGTGCCGCCGCGCTACGCGGCCGGGCAGGGCTTTTCTGCCGATGCAATGCGCTTTTTGCCGGAAGGCCGCGCCCGCGCCGAGCTGCGCTTTGCCCCCGGGCGCTGCGAGATCTGGCTGCTTGGCTGCCCGGCAGGCAGGGCGGCGGCGTACAGCGCCGTGTACGGCGCGCTGTTTCAGGAGCTCGTCACCCAGCTGGGCGGCGGAAAGGGCACAAAGGAGGGGGCCTCCCCCGCCGGAAAATAGCCCCGCCCGCAGCGCAGGCGGCCGGGGCGGGGTGCGCGGAACCGGGATAAAATCGCACGGCAGTTCGTGCCCTATCATTTCCACAAGATGTCCTTTGCAGGTGCAAACTTGCAAAGGGCATATTTCTTTTTGCAGCGGTACCTTCTGGCCATACGTCTGTCCATGCGGTCTTGGTATAGTAAAAACACAAAACAAGACGGGAAAGAGCGCACTTCCAGCGCCCGGCCGCCACGCAAGGAGGACCCAGCATGAACCAAAAAGAGCCATTTTTACGCCGTATTTTGCCGTACCTGCTGAACGAGAACAGCCACATGGGGCTCTTCGGCCCGCTGTATCTGCTTTGGCACTGCGAATATCAGACCTGCCTGCGCTGGTACGGGCTGCCGGCCGCGCTGCTGGTGCTGGCGCACGGCGCGTTCGGCTGGGGCATAGGGCACAAGCTGCTGCCGTTGGTGGAGGTAGGCTGCTATTCCATGCTCGCCTGCGTGTTGTGGATGTATGTGGTCAACATCCGTTTTTCCTTGCTCTGGCACAAGCTGCCGCACACCGACCGGCGCAGCCTGCGCGCCCCGCTTCTGGCGTTCGCCGGGTATGTGGGCGCCGTGGCTCTGGTCATAGGGCTGGGCTTCCTGTTATGATCTGGGCCCCCGCGCGGCTATGCCGCCGCCAAAGCAAACGCCCCGCGCCCCGGCCGGGCGCGCCGCCCGTTTGGCGGGCCAGCCCTATACACGTTGTACAAACATTTTGTTGTTTTTTGTGCACCATTTCAGTCGTTGCTCGTCACAGAAATATGCTATACTGGAAAAGGAAAATCCTGTCGAATTTTTGCTGCCGCGCCATTGTTTTGCGCCCAAGACCGGACTGCGCCGCGCTGTGCGGCGCAAAGGGCGCGCACAAAAGGCGCAAAGGAGGCCTCCATGCCGGAAGATAAACTCACCCGCCTGCTGGCGATGCAGCGGCAGCTTTTGTGCGGCAACGCCATCGACAAAGCGGCCGCGGCGGCCGAGTACGGCGTCAGCGCCAAGAGCATCCAGCGCGACCTGGAAACGCTGCGCGGCTGGTTCGGCACGCAGGGCAACGACCTTATCTACGACCGCGAAGCCGACGCCTACCGCCTGCTGCAGCCGGAGGAAGCCCGCCTGACCAAAAGCGAGGTGCTGGCGGTGTGCAAAATTTTGCTGGAGAGCCGCGCCTTTACCGAGGCCGAGCTCGACCCCATCCTCAACAAGCTGGTGGCCTGCTGTACCCCGGCGCAAAACCTCAAGGCCGTGCAGGAGCTCATCGGCAACGAGCGGTTCCACTATGTGCCGCCGCACCACGGGCAAAAGTTTGTGGACAAGCTGTGGGCGCTGGGCGAGGCCATCCGCGACCACCGCGTGCTGGAGATGGATTACACCGGCCCCGGCGGCGCGCCCAAGCACCGCCGGGTGCAGCCGGTGGGCATTTTGTTCAGCGAGTATTATTTCTATCTGGCGGCGTTCATTGAGGGCATCGACAAAAAAGAGCACTTTGCAAACCCCGAGGACCGCTCGCCCACGATCTACCGCGTCGACCGCATCGCGCGGTTCACGGTCACAAAAGACCGCTTCGCCATCCCCTACCGCGACCGCTTCCAGGAAGGGGAGATGCGCAAGCGCATCCAGTTCATGTACGGCGGAAAACTGCGGCACATCCGGTTCAAATACACAGGACCCAACATCGAAGCTGTGCTGGACCGCCTGCCCACCGCTCGGGTGGTGGAAGAAATAGCTGAAGGAGGACAGATTGTAGAGGCGGAGGTCTTTGATGGCCCAGGTCTAGACATGTGGATGAGAAGCCAGGGAAAGTGGGTGGAAAGGATGCCTTCTTATAGATGAACCGATATTGCAGTGTACGCAACTGAAAACGAACAGCAAAAGAAGCGGAAGGTAATCCCCAAAAAATGTTGTAAATGATTCCTGTGTTATGCAGGCTCAGACTAGCTGTCTTTCCGGACTGTTGCAAGTTCAGTGTTTTACCTCAAGGTGCAGGTCAGGAAACTTGTAGAAAGTGAGATAAAATGTAGGATATCCATTCTTTGGCTGACCGTAAAAAGCTGACAAAAAGTTGGTTATTCCTGCTTATGCTTTCACGGTAGCAGCATTCGTGCTGGCGCTCCTTCGCTTTTTTATATAAATCAAGAAATCCGGAGCAAGAATATAATCATTTCAAAATATTACAGGACAGGAGAAAAGACTATGTTTGGCGAGCAGAAAAAAGCACAACTCATTATTGTATGTACAGAAAAAACAAGGAAGTATGCCAACTATCTGGTTCAGCTTATTGGGGCCAAGGATGACATGAATGATGCGACAACCGGAATCAAGGATGGTTCTGTCGAGGCTGTTGTTTGGGGTGAGAAGGACTATAAGGCCAATCTTGCCACGCTCAAGTCATCTACAAACATTGTGTTTATTGGCAATGATAAAATGATCAAGGATGAGATTGCCAACATGAATGAGGTATATGATGCTTATGGGATGAAGTTCAAATCCTTGGGCCACCGGGCAGCTCTATATGTTGAAGATAAGTCCCTCAGTGAAGAAGACTATGATGCTTTCCTGGAGCTTAGCAATAAGTATCAAAAAGCCTTCGAAAAAGTACATTTCTCCCTTGTAGAGGCGGCTCCCCCTGTAGCAAAAGTCCTCGGGATTGGACTTGGCGTAATAAGTCCTATAGCCTTTTCTGTTGCAGTTGCAGGTTTGGTGAAAGTTGCTTGGAATAAGATGAAAGTTATGGAGCAGCAATTCACCTTCTTGACGTTATACAGTTACTTGGAATTGCTTCCTAAGTTTTTAGAGGATAATACATAATGGACGGATTTAGAGAGGGCTATGAATACTTCTCCCGTAATGCAGGAAGCGTTTATGCAGCGTTTTCTGGTGATGCCTATGTGAATGGTATCGTTACGGAAATAGATAATCTTTCTAAGGATATCAATCAATTCAAAGGCTTTCAGACTGCATCTAATAAGCTCAAGGGGGATATAGCTGAATTTTGGCATAGTGGGACATTTAATATCGATGCAGCAGTAAAAGGATCTGGTAGTAAATCTGAAGTACTAAGGAGTCATGGACTTGGATCTGTAGACATTAAGGTAAATAATACAGATGCATATGGGTCTAAATATGATGCCACCGCTGCAGCCACTCTAAGGCAACAGGCCAAAACCTTTTACGAACGCTATAAAGAATACGCAGGCATATGTGAGAGATCAGGGCGCACAGCGCCCACTTTTGAGCAATATATAAGCAACAATGCCGATGCACTCAGAAAAAATGGGATTGACCCCGAGAGCATACTTGCACACGATCCGCTTTATGGATATCAATTCAGATTGGTACCGGTTGATCAAATTGATAAAATCAGAGAGTTGCTTAAAGAGAAAGTTGCTACAGAAAGTGTACGCCGACCTGAACTTAGCGCAAGATACCAAAACACACTAGACATGCTCACAGACAGGGTTAAGGACGCCAAAGGCAATGAGTCCGTTCCTCTTTCGAATGACGATGCAAAGGCGATTGCTGATTTAGCAAAAGAAGGAGGCTTTGATCCGGCAGATTTTGGGATAGCCACAGAGGAACTGGTAAAATATGAGTATGTATTGAAGCAAGCATTTCAGGCGGGGCTGACAGCAGCTACTATTTCGCTCGTTCTGAAGGTGGCACCAGAAATCATCAAAGCCATCCAATATCTAATCGAAAATGGTGAGTTGGATGAGAAAAAATTCCAGGATATTGGATTTGCAGCTTTGACAGGTGCATCAGAGGGATTTATCCGTGGTTCCGTATCGGCGGCCATCACTACCGCCTGCAAGGCAGGTTTGTGGGGGGAGGCAATGAAGTCTGTCAATCCCTCTGTGATTGGTGTAATTACAGTCATCACCATGGATACCATGAAGAATGCTTTTGCGGTAGCAGCAGGCAAAAAAACCACTCGCGAACTCGCAGATGAATTAGTCAAGGAAATGTTTGTGTCTGCTTCTTCTCTTTTGGTGGGTGGTCTGGTCCAGGGGATCATGGTCGAGATGCCGGTATTAGGTTTTATGCTGGGCAGTTTTATCGGCTCGGTGATTGGATCTTTTGCATACTCTACGGGATATAGTGCTGCCTTGAGTTTCTGCGTTGATACGGGCTTTACCATGTTCGGTCTCGTTGATCAAGACTACACTTTGCCTGAGGAAACTCTGGTGCAAATAGGTATAGACGTTTTCAATTATGACAAGTTCGAATACTCTAAATTTGAATATGATCAATTCCAGATTGATAAATTTGAGCCCGATAAATTTCAACCTGCTGTTTTGGACATCGTATTTCTGCGTAGAGGTGTTATTGGAGTCAGGCAAGTTGGATATGTGTAATGCCGTATAATGGTGCCTAGCGAATTACACAGTGACAGCGATGACTTGCTGGCTGCCGTATGGACTGTTATTAATCTTCCGATAAATAATTTTATCCTTAATCGTATAAGCATCTATTGCCCCGGTTTATGAAAGGCCGGGGCAATTTCTTTTTTGATATTATTGGAGTAGATTTTATTAAAAGTCGCACCTAGAACCAAAGTTAGAGGTTAAACTTCAACAAAGAAATTTCACAAAAGTTTCTCTGTAGATAGAATCTTTAGCAAAATACAGAAAGGAGGCATAAATATATGCCTATTTCATATAACCCCTTGTGGCAGTTATTAGCAAAAAACGGCATGAATAAGTCTTCACTCCACGAAAGAATCAAGTTGAGTCCCGCGACAATTGCAAAATTGTCTGCAAACAAACCGGTATCTATGGAGGTGCTGGGTAGTGTCAACATTCTTTCGCAAATTTAGTTTGCAATCCCTGGCATGAGTGAAG
>OLNN01002124.1_pt1 | contig 14701 bp, 15 predicted proteins | sample 1672141 | NCBI WGS metagenome assembly OLNN01 (sample SAMEA3136652, study PRJEB25190) | human gut metagenome | biome: human gut; feature: human-associated habitat; material: faeces | place: Austria | collected 2013 | reverse complement strand
GGAGAACGCCTCCACGGGAAGCTCCCCGCCGTAAACGTCACGGTAGAAGTCGTATCCAACCGCCATGTCGCCCGCGCAGCCCATGAGAGCCCCTTACGCGCTGGGCGCCACGGAGGCGTACACGCCGTCGAGCTTGTTGTCCAGAAGCTCCACGATGCCGTACTTGCGGTACTTCATCATGTAAGAGTCAAGGGTCTCCAGCTCGTCCGGGCTGAACACGCGGCTCGCCACGTGCTTGTCGAACTTGATCACCGCGCTCTTCTCCACCACGAGGAAGTTGATGGGCGCGCCTGCGCCCACAAGCTCGTAGTAGGTGGAGATCGAGCCCTTCACCGGGCTATCCACCTTCGTGTAGACGCCCGAGCTCTCGGTGCAGTACGTCTTGCCGGGCGCCACGTCGGCATCCGAGGTGAGCTGGTAGCTCCCCGCGGCGCACGCGTAGCCGAACTGGTCCTCGTCGCCCGAGAGCAGGTCGATGTGCGAGTAGAAGCGCACCTGCGGCACCTCCACCACGCGGGAGAAACGCTCCAGCACGCGGTTGCTTCGCGTGGGGTTCGCAAGGCTGAAGTCATCCAGCACGCCCTTGAGCGTCGGCGTGATGAAGAGGTAGCGCGAGCCCGTGGTCACCTGCGCCTCGTCCATCGCGTTCGTCGCTGCGCGCAGGTCGGCAAGCACGTCCTCCGCCTCCGCGTCGAATAGTCGGTCGTGGCAGTGGAGACGCCCTCGTGCCCTGCGATCTCGGCAAAGGTGAAGGCGTCGGCCTCCGGCGCCACCTGCGCGCGCTGGAGCTCGGAGCCAGCCTCGACAAAGCAGTCGAGCACGCCGGCCTCCTCCACGTCCATGACGTCGGCGAGCAGCTTGATGCCGCGGTCGTAGTTGAACGTCTTGGTCTCGAACTCGTAGGTGATGGACCCCGTCTTGTAGCCCACGTTGCGGGTGTAGTCGCCGAGCCCCGTCACCTCGATCTTCGGGACCATGATCTCCTTGGCGTTGCGCCCCGCGCGCGCCATGCGGCGCGGCGAGTTCAGGCACGTCGAGCACGCGGCCCTCTTGTAGACCTCGTCCAGGACGGCGGTGTAGTTCTTGGTGTAGGCAATCGAATTGGCCATGGTTACTCCTCACTTTCGGGAAGGCCGGCGATCTTGCGCCAGCGGCTCATCTGCGTGGACTCGTCGGCCCCGGCGGCGCCCGCGCTCGGCAGCCCCGTCGCGCCGGCCGGCGCCGGGGCGGCGGGTGCCGAGAAGAGCCAGGGCTCCGCGGCCTTGAGCTTCTCTACGTCGCCGTCGTGGTCGGCGAGGAGCGCACGGGCGGCCTTGACGTTGCGCGCCCCGGCGAGCTGCAGCTCGAAGCCGACGCGCTCCTCGTCGCCGCGCCGGCGCACGCAGCTTCTCGGCGCTCTCGGCGGTCTTCGCCGCCTCCGCGATTTCGCCCTCGAGCTCAGCGATGCGCGCGTCGCGCTCCGCGAGCGCCGCCTCGTAGTCCTTGTGAACTCGGGCGACCGCGTCGCCGCCGTTGTCCGCGACGTTCGCGCCCTGGAGCCCAGCCGTCACCGCCGCCTGCGCCTGGTCGCCCTGCGCCTGCGGCTCACCCGCGACCTGCACCTGCGCGGCCGCGCCATCGTTCCCGTCACCCATGAAAAGGCCCGCCTTTCTCCTCGGGCGGGCAAAGAAAAAGCCCGCACCCATCAGATGGGTACAGGCTATGAGGCGGTCACAAGCCGATAGATGACTGGTGCTTACTGCCCGTCAGACAGCCTATGCTCAATAGAAAAGTCGTACGCTATCCAAGGGGTTCCACCGAAAAAAGCATGACCATTCCGGTCTCAGTTCCTGTGGCACATTCACAATAATCACCAGGCATTCTCGTCGGTGCCTAGCGCTTCGGACTAAGCCCGCTCCATCGTGCAAGCCTCTTCGAAAGCCTTCTTTTCGGAGTGTATTCATTCACGACAACTGTAATGGCGCACCATATAAAGAATCCGATGCAATATACGGACAGAGTTCCGTATCCCGGCATTAGCTTCAACAGCCACACGATCGGTACGTGATAAAGATAAATGAATAGAGAATTCTGCCCGATTTGTTCTACCACCTTATTTTCGGGAAGCTTTTCGAGAACGGACAATCTCGCAAGGAGCGCTATCGTTGATCCATTCCCGACGAGAGCGATAGCGCCTCTAGCCAAATCCGAAACCTCCGCTTCGAACAACAGGGCGTATCCAACCGCGCAGAGAACGGCAGCACCCGAAAGCGCAAATGGCCTAGTGATGATGCGACCCTTCTGAAGCTCTTCTCTCAAGACAAAGCCAAGAATGAAGTAGAAGAAGAACTGGGGTCTTAAATCGTAGAAGAAAGCCCCTATGACGCCATCATCCGCAACGCACGCATCATAGATGCCGTAAGACGCCAAAGCTGCAACCCCTGAAGCCGTAAGCAAAATGCCGCAGCCAATTCCAATCTTACATCGGAGGAGCTTCAGCACGAAGATATATATTATGTATGCCGGGACGTACCACAGATGGTAATACGGCTTTACTGCCATACCGATGATGAGCTGAACATCAACCGTTCCGTCTTGAACATAGGCCTTGATGATGATTATTCCGATATAAAAGGCGGATGCAATCAGCCATGGAATGATCAACCTGAACACCAACGTCTTGGCCAACCCGTGCAGGGGCTTACCTAGTTTGGAATGCGTTACTAAGAACCCGCTTATCCCCAAGAACAGAGGCATATGGAAGTAATAAATCAGATAGCGCACAATATTGTCGTCAAGGCTTCCACTGATGTAGTGCCCAAGGAAGACGAAGGCAATCAATGCCCCTTTGATTAGATCGATATTACGCCAAGGGGGCGTAACGATTGTCTCGGTTTTACTACCATCCAAATAAGACAACTTACGCCCCCTTGACCAACTACTTGAACAGATCCTTTACACCATGTCCCACGTGAGCACGGTGTCCTCGGCGAGGTCGGCCTTCACAGCGCGGCCGACAACGACATCCTCGAACTTGGCTGGGATGCCGGTGCCCGGGCGCTTAGGCATGAGGTCAGCCTTCTTGATGATCTCGCCCTCTTTCATATCGCGCGTGAGCACGAGCGAGCGCCTGGCCTCGCGGCGCGGCACCTCCTCGCAGGGCAGCACCGTCTTCTCGGGGGAGCCGAGCACACGGTCGATCCAGCGGAAGTTCGCAACGACGCGCTTGAAGTCCTCGACGTCGCCGGAGTGGTAGTGGTCGTTGCCGGGCAGGGTCTTGTCCAGCGTGAAGTGCTTCTCGATGACCTCTGCGCCGAGCAGGTAGGCCGTCGCGAGCGTCATCATGGTGGGGTCGGGCGCCACGTGGTCGGAGAAGCCGATCTTGAGGTCCGGGAAGTCGCGCCTGAGCGTCTGGATCACGCGTAGGTTAGCGTCGTCCGGCGAGGTCGGGTAGCTGAGCACGCAGTGGAGCAGCGTGATGTCCTCGCAGCCGGCGCCCTTGAGTGCCCGCACGGCCTCGTCGACCTCGGAGAGGTAGGCCGCCCCCACTGAGATGACGACCGGCTTGCCCTTCGCGCCGATATGGGCGATGAATGGCAGGTTCGAGAGGTCGGACGAACTGATCTTGTAGAAGTCCACGTAATTGGCGAGGTAGTCCGCGCTCGCGTAGTCGAAGGGTGTGGAAGTGAAGTCCATCCCCTTGGAATGCGTGTAGTCGCAGAGCTCGGCGAACTCCGCCTCGCCGAACGAGTCGTGCTTCTTGAACAGGTCGTACTGGGTCTTCGTGGGCTCCTTGGTGAGGTCCCAGTAGGCCGGCGAGTTCTTGGAGACGATGGTCCCGGCCTTGTAGGACTGGAACTTCGCGCAGTCGCATCCCGCCTCGGCGGCACCGTCGACGTAGCGCTTGGCCGCCTCCATGGGGGCGATGCCCTCGACCTTCGCGGTGTCGTAGAAGTTGACCCCCATCTCGGCGATCAGGTACGGCTTGGTCTTTCTCATATCCTTGTCCCTTCCATATCGGGTGCCTACAGGCTGTTGATGAGCGCCATGACGCGGCGGCGCCCGCCGCGCAGGTCGTGGCCGAGGAGCATGCTCTGGAAGCGCTGCCGCGCCTCGCGGGAGAGCCCCAGGTACATGTCGAGGTTGGACCTGATGACCTCGTCGGGCGGGTTCAGACCCAGGTAGGTGAAGCCGTTCTCGTTGCAGACGAACCCGTGCTTCTCCTCGCGGCGATTCTGGGCCATGGCGATCGAGGGGATCCCCAAGATCGCGAGCTCGTAGCCGGTCCTCCCGCGCGAGGTCACCGCGACGTCGCAGGCGCTCATGAGCTCGGGCATGTTCGCCACGTCGTAGAGGACGTCGACGTTGGGCTCGGAGTTGTACTCGAGGAGGCGCTCCACGTTCAGCTTCGCGCGGCCGATGACGACGGTGAAACGGCAGTCCCGGTACCTCTCATCCGACGTGATGATGTCGAGCAGCCGGTCCGTGTAGTTCTGCGGGTCGGCTCCGCCGAAGGAGAGGAACACCCTCTCGACCCGGTCCTTGATCTCGATCGGCCTGTAGAACATGAAGGCCTTCGAGGCGATGTAGTAGCGCTCCCCCGCATGGACCTGCGGGAGGTCGTTCTCATGGTAGAGCGCGTTGAACACGAGGTCGGCCTTCAGGATCCCCTCGCCGTCGTCCTCGAAATTCACGACCTTGGCCCCCGGCACTACCGAGCGCAGCCCGATCATGTAGTCGATCGAGGTGGTGAGGATGTCGTTGATGAAGACGGTGTACCCCTTGCCGCGCACCCGCTCGAAGAGGTCGGCGATGCCGTCCACGGGGATGAGGTTGTGGGTGGTCTCCCCGAACACGGCGCGGTCGGTCTGGTTCGAGTCGTAGTAGATGTCCGGCTTCGAATAGAACTCGTCGGCCATCTCGAGCGCGCGGTAGATGTGGCCGATGCCGCGCGTGTTGTTGCCGTTCACGTAGATGGCGACCCGCTCGCCCTCAAGGTGCGCCGCCACGGCCCGAAGGTCGTCAAAGGTGTCGACGTCGATGCCCTCGGCCTCGGGCACTTCGTAGACGCCCACCCTCTCGCCGAAGCGGGTCTCTGGGGTGACGCAGGGCGCCCTGGACACGACGAACGCGCCGGTCTCGGCGTAGTCCGCCGGCAGCCACTGGCGGTTCAGGCGCGCGGAGTAGTTCGGGCTCACGCCTCCCTCGCCGTCGTCCGACCACGAGAGCCTCGGGTCGTTCACGACGGAGACGAGGGTGTCGAGACCGTCGTCGACGGCTCTTTTGATCGCCGCGTCGAGCGTGGCGACCGAGAGCGTGGGCGAGGTGGGCTGCATGGTGACGATCAGGTCCCAGCCGCCCTCCGGGGCCTCGGCGCCCTCCCCGAACGCGGCGTCCCACACGACGGCGTCGAGAGCGACGTCGTCGGCGCAGAGCTCCGGCGCCCTCATCCGCACGCGGGCGCCCATCTGCTCGGCGATGATGCGTACCTGGTCGGAGTCCGTAGTGACCACCACGTCGGTGATGAGCTCCGAGTCGAGCGCGTTCCGGATCGCGTAGTACACGAGCGGTCTGCCCGCTACGATGCGGACGTTCTTGTTGGGTATGCCCTTCGACCCCGCGCGGGCGGGGATGACGGCGAGAGCAGAGTGATTATTAGTCACAATCGAACCTCCATACACTTAGAAGATTGTTTTTGTCTCGATAACTCGTCCAACAGCAACGCATAGCGCGCCAAAACCTATTGCCCAGCGAAGCAGGGGGGAATCAGAAAGCGGGTAATATGCAAAGGATGCAACGGTCACTGACCCTAGGCCTGCAAAGTACATCCATGCCGGATAGTTTCGATCTCCGAGAAAAAATCTTGCGATGCAGAAATGAAATAAGAAGAGGCAGATATAAGCCAGCATGGAGGAAACCGCCGCACCCATCATTCCGAACTCAGGGACAAGTGCCGCGCATAAAACAACATTTAAAACACCCGCCAGAATTGTTCCGAGGGCTATCGACTTAGTTCGCATCTTGTAGAACTCAAAGTTGACGGGAAAGCTGTATAAAAATACGCAATACTTTCCGATGACAAGGATTGGCAATACTTGAAGGGCTCCCCAGTATGCCTCTGTGGACATAACCTTCAAAACCTCAGGAGACATCATCGCGAACGCAATGCTTCCAAGAGTGAAGAGGCTGAAATAGTTTGTGAAGTGCCTGCACTTTACGCTATTGTCATTCTTGCCGGCAAGATCGTCGTACATGAATGGAACAAAAGCGTTATTGAGCGCTGTATAGATATACGTAACCAAACTCGAAATGGTCACCGCGAGGCCAAATACTCCTGCAGCGGAATCCCCACAGTACTGCTGCACCGCCAGTTTTCCGCTTTGAGAAAGCAGCTGCTGAGACAACCCATGAAAGATTAAGGGCAGGCTGAGCGCTAAACAGAACTTCCAATAGGTGAATCTAAAAGCTGGTTTGCACCTGATGCGCAAGGAAACAAACAGAGCGATTCCAAGGAGCAGATTTGGAATGGTCAGTCCCAGAGCCCTTCCAACAGCCCCATAGCTTTGGGAGCCAAGAGTACAGATTAGGGCTACGGAAAGAATCGTCGTGCTTACGCTGATTCCGACGGAGAGCATAAAATTACGCTTCGCCTCTTTTGAGAAGATGTAGCGCATGTTGAAGAACTGCACGATGAAGACGCCGAAACTCTGAATCACCGCAAGGATGAGGAGCACGGGAGAGAGGCCTGTAGCCTGCGTAAGGTTGCCAGAGAAAATGCACCCGCCAAGAAGGACAAAAGTGAATGAAAGGAACGACATGACGAGTACGCTGTATTGATAGGAATCATGTTCCCTGGCAGGAAGATTGGCGTAAGCGCTGGATATCGAACCATCCGCTTTCAAACCAATGAAGATGACAATGATTTGGACCCAAGCTTCGTAAATACTTACGATTCCATATCCGTCAGTAGAAAGCATCCTTGTAAATAACGGAATCGTAAAGAAGCTGATGCCCGCAGTAATGACGGTAGAGCATATATTCAAAGCGGCGATATAGTTTTCAGATTTACGATTAACGCTCATTGTAGCCCCTCTCCATACGGGGGGCACACAAAGCAGCTTGATCTTTCACCGAAGATGGAGCGATAACGCCCTCGTAGCTAGCGAGCACGAAAATGGCCCAAAAGAAGGGTTTAAATTGACCGGAACTAGCAACCTCAACAATCAAAAGTGAAAACGCGGAAATGACTATCACGCCGCGTGCAACGCTTGTAGCGCCTTTCATACTTCCTTTAATGAATAATATAAGCATTGCAACGAATGCAGCGAACATAGGTATGCCGCCCTTATAAAGCAGGTCTAGGATCAAGCAGTGGGGATGGGCATACACATGGCCATTGATGCCAAGAACGCTTCTGGTCGTTGCGCCAGTTCCGAAAACCGGATTATCTCTAATATGCTGAATTGCATAGTCCCATAGATAGGTTCTTCCAGACAGAGTGGCGTCTTTACCAAAAACCTGGCTGATAATATCAGCAAAAAAAAAATGTATGTGAAATACCACTAGCAGGGTAGTCAGCAGAAGGAAGATGGAAATCAGGAAGATTGGGTTGAGCAAGATCGAATGGCGACGTCGGGAAAGCAAGCCGAGGAGAAGCACGAATGCCGCCATGGCGAGAATACCGGTTACGGACTGTACGTACAGAACGGATACGATGGCGAGCGAGATGCAGTAGACGGACAGCAGAGAAAGGAGCTTCCCTGCATTCATTAATGAGTAAAGAAGGGAATAGGCGCACATAGGTATGAGGTTGTATATCATCCCGTTGTCATAGCCCATGAAATAACAGTCCCCCTCGATAAGCGGGGGGTTGTATAGACCTGTAGGATACGTAAGCACAATCGTTATGAAGTTGATTGTGAACATTGTCGCCATTGTCAGGCTGCAGACTCTCAGAAAGCGCCTCGGAGCCCGTTGCATCATGTATTCAGTCAGAAGACAGGCAGCAGAAGCCGGTCCTGCGATTTTTACAAACTCCAGGAAATCTCGTGATCCCAATGCTGTAGAAATTGCAAGACAGAGCCAGATGCAGAGCACCGACACCATGATGCTGCTGATGGTTATTCTGCGCCTGACTATAATGAGCAGCAACCAAAAGAGAGCAACCACATCAACTAACATCAGCATGTTGTCAAGCCAAGCAAAGCCGATATAGGAGAGCGAGTCTGGTTTAATAAGGCCAAAAACAAGAAGGCAAACTAGAAAGCCAGAGACAATGTCTCCTACTTTCGCATCGAGAATGCTATACCTTGTTTTTACGTTCATGGAATGTCCCAAGCTGGCGCTCATATCATTCATTCCCAGAGAAGAGATCATCGAAATCCACACGTTGAAACACTTCAAGACAGCCTCCACGAGTGGCATTCAGAATCTCGAATCCGCCAAGTTGCGACTGTCGCAGCGCTGCGCGATAGGCCTTCTCCATTGCCTCTAGGTTTGCAAGAACAGGTGAAGATGAAGAGTCTCCGTAGAAGTGATTGCCAGCATCTTCATTCTTTTTCACACGTCCATCTATTCCGATGGTGTTTTTATAAGAATGATCGACGCCCAGGAGGTACATTTTGCTATAGCCCATGTATGCCGCGAATTGAATAAGGGCATAGGTTACGGTAAAGCTATCTACAACACCTTGAGCGGGGACATCTGTGCTGAATGTGACGTCTCCCGAGACAACTCGCTCCGCATGATAGCAAAGAGCGCGCGGGTTACTGGTTCCTATTGTTCTCCAATAGTAATCTCCGACAAAAACGTGCTCGCAAGGAAGGGAATCGACGACATCCGCAATGTTCCCGTAGATATCCTGGACAGCATAATATGTCGGCCTCCAGTTTGTCTTATCAAATATTCTGAATATCTGATTGGAGGCAAAGCAATCTTCATTGATTATTGTATCAAGATCGGAAGGTCTCAAACTCGGACCATTTCCTATGATAAAGCAGCGCTTTCCAGAGCAGCTACCTTGAAAGCCCTTCCAAATCTCATCGAAATGCCTAGAACGACATAGTCTTCGATAGAAAGTTAGATTTCTTCTATTGTGCAGACTGTTCAAGAAGGAATACAGTCCTATGTTCTTTTTTACAATAGCTCGAATGGCTGAGTTCATTGATTGTTGTTAACCTTTCAATACTTCGGCACCATGCTTCACAAAATGCTTTTGCGGCGCTATTTGCCCCAGAAGCTACAATGCCTTGATTAGACTTTCGTAGTAATCGGCAAGATCGTTTGCTGCTGTCTTAATGTCATATCCAGCGCGCTTCATCTCCCCGACGGAGTCTCTCCGCGGTACGCGTTCTGCATCAAGAACAGCAGCTACCCAAGCATCCATATCATCGAGAGGGATACGCTTTGCGCTGTCGAGGATAAGCGCCTCTTTTGTAACCAATGATGAGCATAGAAAAGGCAGGCCTGCCGCTTGGGCCTCTATTCCAGTGCCTGGAACCCCCTCGTATATGCTCGGCAGGACAAAAACGTCCATAGCTTGATAAAGGTCAGACGCATCGCTTCTCCTGCCAAGATAACTGACATGCTCCGAGAGACCATATGCATCAATCGCTGTCAAGGTCTCTTCGACTAGCGGTCCATCTCCGGCCAGCAGCAAATGAGCTTTTGGCTCAAGACTATAAACATGACTAAACATGTCAACTATAAATTTGTGATTCTTCTGAGGGACAAATCTCCCTAGGTGGCCAATGACATATTTTCCGTTGAGCCCCAACGCTTCCCTCATCTTGGTTCTTCTGTCGGGAGAATAACGAAAGGCCTCGATGTCTCTTGCGACCGGAACGTAGTACATATTGTTTGTAGCGATATCATGCCCGAAAAGCCATTCACCAGCCATAAGGGAGCTTGATGCATAGTGAGTCGGGTACCTATGGGCAAGCAATCGAAGTGTATATTTCACAGCATTCTTCGCCCATTCGCCTTTTCCAGCCATGGTATGACAATGGGCAATCCTGATAGGAACCCCTGCCGCTTTTGCGGCGCTTAGCGGGAAGACGCATAGAGTGCTCATATGGCAATGGACTATCTGGTAATTGTTTTCTTTAAAGGCGCTTTTTAGCACCTTTCCGTACGCCAGGGGTTTTGAGTAAGATGGCGTAATTAGTAGCCGACCTCCCAATGATTCGATTTCATCCTTAGGAACATCGCTATTGGGGGTTTCACATACGTAGAAGTCGAATTGCACCCTGCTTTTATCTATGTTCTTGTAGAGATTCATCGTAAGAGTCTCAACACCATAGTTCTGCCAATGGCCAAGAACAACTGCTATACGAATCGGCGCGCCAATCATTTTCCGCTCCTTTTTGTAAACATAGTTGCAAACGTGCTGAAAAAAATAAGAAGGTCAAATCGCCAAGAAGACTTCCTTGCATAATGCAGCTCGATACGCTGACGCTCGCCGTTCTCAAAAGTTGCCTCATTGCGCGGACCCGCCTGCCAAGCGCCGGTGACACCTTGCGGGACAGAGAGCAGCACCACCACGTCGTCGCCGTACTCGACGAGCTCGTCAAAGGTGATGGCGCGCGGCCCGATGAGCGACATGTCGCCCTTGAAGACGTTTATGAACTGCGGAAGCTCGTCCAGGCTCGTGCGGCGGAGCACCCGCCCCAGCGGGGTGATGCGCGGGTCGTCGGTCACCTTGCGCTCGCGCCTCCACTCGGCGAGCTGCTCCGCGTCGAGGTACTTCTCCACGTCGTCGGCGTCGGCGACCATGGAGCGGAACTTGTAGATGCGGAAGAGGCGGCCCAGCCGGCCCACGCGCTCCTGGCTGTAGATGGGGGAACCCTTCGTGTCTATGGCGATGGCAACGGACAGCACCGCGCAGGGGATGATTCCGATTGCGATCACCGCCGCGCTGAACGCGATGTCGAACGCCCGCTTGGTCACGCGATAGCCGAGCGACCTGCCGTCGCGAGCGCGGCACGCATCGGCGAACCCGTCTGTGCCGGGCACGAGGCCATTCAAATTGTCCAGAGCTCCAGCGGCGCTGCCGCCCGCGACCCCCTTCATAGCGCAGCAGCGCGCCCGCGGCGCGCCGACCCTTCCGTTGTCGTTACCGAGCGCATGAGCGCCCCCCGCGTTTTCAGCGGGGAAATCCCGTATGTCTTCTGCCATCAGCTTCAAAACACCCGACCCATGTGCTCGCAAATACCGACTCGCGCCCGCTAGCTCTTGAACGGCACGTCCAGGGGCATCTGCTCCGTGAACGCCCCATCCCAACCCAGGGAGACCTCGCAGCGCCTCCGATGGCGGTCCACCTTGCGAATCCGCTGTTCCTGGCCCACGAGCGGGCCCTCCTGCACGTGCAGGACGCCGTCCACGATCACGGCGGTGGAGCTGCGCAGAACGTGCTCGGCGTCCATGCAGCGCTCGAACCACTCCTGGGCGTCCGGCGCGAGCGGCATCCAGGTATGCCCGTCGGTACCGGCAAGCTCCGCCTGCAGGGACAGCTTCGAGAGCGCCTTGTGGAGCCCCGCCGGGTCCGCCGACACGGCGAACGCGTAGCCCCGGTAGGCGGTCACGCGCTGCAGCTCCCAGACCCCTGCGCGCTTGAACCAGCGCTCCTTGCGCAGCGGGAAGCAGTCGGAGAGTACGTCCCTCGGCACGGCGCGCAGCAGCTTGGAGCACGTCGCCGCCTCCGAGCCCTCGCGCACCTTCAGCAGATACCAGCGCACGCGCCCCTTGGGCACGCGGCGTCCGCAGGGGAGCCCTCCGGCGAGCGTGCCGGCGGGGCGAACCGCGCGTGAGCGCGTGCGCTCTGTAACCATCTCGGCCATGTCGCCGACCCTCCTTCCATCGGCCCTCCCGCGCCAAGCGCGCGAAAAGGTACACCTTTTGAAATGGTGGGTTTTCGCAGGTCAGACGACCTGTCGAGATGTGAAGAGCTGGGGTTTTGTCGGAGTAAATGCGGGAGGTGTATGTATAATGGTGATGTTTTTGGATGCGTCAAAAGGTGTACTTTTTGCCGCAGCGGAAAACTGCCATTTACCAGCGCAAACACAGCTGCATGACTACTATTCCGACGCCCTTTTCGCCCGGTCCTCCCGTAGCCACTTGTCGAACGTCGAGATCGACACCTTGAGGCGCGATGCCGCCTCCGACCTGGTGATATGTCCGTCCAGGTACGCCTTCCGCGTGGATTTGTACGTCCCGGGCCTTCTCTTCTTCGGTCGTCCGAATTTGACCCCGCGCGCCTTCGCCGCCGCGATCCCCTCGGCCTGCCGCTGGTGTATGCTCTCGCGCTCCACCTGTGCCACGTAGGAGAGCAGCTGCAGCACGATGTCGCCGATCAGCACGCCCGTGATCCCGTCGCGCTCGCGTCGCGTATCCAGAAGCGGCATGTCGAGCACCACCACGGCGGCACCGCGCACCTTGGTGATGTCGCGCCACTGCTCGATGATCTCCTCGTAGCTGCGCCCGAACCTGTCGATCGACTTCACCACGAGCACGTCACCCTCGCGCAAAGTGTCCTTCATCGCGACCCAGGCCGGCCGCTCGAAGTCCTTGCCTGACGCCTTGTCCGCGAAGATGTCCTTCCGAGCCACCCCGAACTCCCGCAGCGCGTCCATCTGCCTGTCCAGGTTCTGCTCCCGCGTCGACACCCGCGCGTACCCGTACGTCCTCGCCATCGAAACCCCGTCTTTCCCGCCCGCGACGCACGCGCCCCGACCTGCGCGGGCGCAAGCAGGCAGGGGCCCACGCGCCAACGTTAAAAGGCGGTCGCAAACCGCCCGTCATACCCGGGTTCCCAACGCGCTGGTAGAATGGGCCGGTAACGGAACGGAGGCCCCAGTGGACAACGAAGCCCAAACGACCCAGATCCAAGACGACAACGCAAACATCGGCGCAGCCGAGGCGCACCCCAAGCCGATGCTCACCGTCGACCAGCAGATAGCCCACATGAAAGCGAAGGGCATAACCTTCGACCTCGTCTCCGAGGCAGAGGCCGCAGCCCACCTGCGCACCAAGTGCCAGTTCTTCCGCGTCTACGCCTACCGCCGCAACTTCGACCGCCACGTCGGCGGCGACCGCGACGGGCAGTACGTCGGCCTCGACTTCGGGCATCTCCGCGTCCTGTCGAACCTCGACCGCAAGCTGCGCGACACCCTGCTCCCCATGGCGCTCGACCTGGAGCACTTCGCCAAGGTGCGCCTGCTCGCCGCAGCCGAAGACGCCGGCGAAGACGGCTACGCCGTCATGCGCGGCTACATGGCATCCGTCACGGACAGGCAGAGATCCCATCTGGAGCGCGAGCTCGACCGCCGCGAGGACGATCCCTATGCCGGCGATGTCGTGCGCAAGTACCGGCACGACATGCCGCTCTGGGCGTTCTGCGAGGTCGTCTCGTTCGGCGCCTTCCTCGGCGTCCTGAGGTTCTGCGCCGACCGCTGGGGCGACGCGGAGCTCTCGGACCTCCATTACCACCTCAAGTGGGTAAAGTCGATCCGCAACGCTTCCGCGCACGGCTCATGCGCAGTCAACGACCTCTCCGAGCGCCCGTCGCGCCGCTGGCGAGCGCCCGACGCCGTCACGAGGGCGCTAGCCTCGTGCGGCGTCCCGAAGCGCTTGCGCGCAAAACGGCTCAGAAGCCCGCGCATGGCCCAGATGTGCACGCTGCTGTACCTCTACGACCGAACCGTCCCCGAGGGCACCGTGCGCACCGACCGCGAGCGCGCGCTGGCCGACCTGTTCGGCTACCTTCACGGCGAGGGCGCCTGCCTCCCGAGCGAGAACCCGGCAGTTTCCTCGCTCACCTTCGCCGAGCGCTTGACACGCGGCCTCGGTCTGATAGACTGACTCGCATACAGCAAAACCTCCTCGGAGGTTTTTACGGGGCGGGAGTGCGAAAGCGTTTCTGCCCCGGTTTTCATTTGCCACAGAAAAGCCCTCGGGCTTTGTAAGGCGGGGTCGCGCAAGCGGTTCCGCCTAGTTTTTTATTGACGAGAGATCCCACACCCCACAGCCACCCGCTGCCCGTCGAGGGCCGCACCGCAGCCCATCCGCCTGCGCTCCGTTGCGCGCACGGCTCGGACCCGCCCCGCCCTGCGCGGAGAGCCCGCCGCTCCGGCTGTGTATGCTCCGCGGCTCGGGCCAGCCAGCTCCGCCTGCGTGTTGCTCCCGGCTCAGGTCAGCCGGCTGCGCCGTCTGCCCTTCGCGGCGGTCGCACACTCCGGCTACGCTGTCTGCCCCTCGCAGCGCTGCGCATACACAGCCTCCGCTCTGGGCATGGCCTGCCGGGGGTTCGACATGCGCAGGTCGGGTCGGTTCCTCGCGGCGGCGCGCACTCCGCTACGGCGGCCGGGCTGCTACGTTTTTCTTCACGTTCGCGGGTGGCTGTGGGGTGTGGGATCCGTTCGCGTCTCTCACTGAGGGGGCTGCAGGCGCCTCACGCTGACGCACGGCCGCCGCGGGGCCGAGAGCGCGTCGCCCACAGGCAGCGATGCCCACGCGCCCGCGAGCGAGCCGGACTCCGTCCCGAGCGACACCATGCCTCGCAAGAGCGCCCCGAAGCCCCTGACGGGGCCTCGGGGCTTGCCCAACCGGAAGCCTGATACCCGCCGCCCAAGCCGGGGAGCCAGGGCGCGTACGCCGGGTCGCAGCCGCCGTCCGCACCGGCGCCGCGATCATCCGGCCGCGGCTCGGGCACCCGTCCGCCCCCACG
>OLNN01002115.1_pt1 | contig 14729 bp, 15 predicted proteins | sample 1672141 | NCBI WGS metagenome assembly OLNN01 (sample SAMEA3136652, study PRJEB25190) | human gut metagenome | biome: human gut; feature: human-associated habitat; material: faeces | place: Austria | collected 2013 | reverse complement strand
GACCCATCGAAACACATCTCCACCGTTCCTTCAACTGGGAAAACGGCGCCCCCGGGGCCCGTGAGGGACCGCGGGGGCGTTCGGCTAACTGCGGGAACGGCCTATTTGCTCAATGTGTTCGGCTGAGATCGGAAATCAACCCCTCCAGCGAAAGTGCACGTTATTTAGGGCAGTCATATTCTTTGAAAATAATGGCTGTTGTAGAATTACATATAAGAGTCACCCGGAAGGAGCGATCGATGAAAAGCAAACGATTTATCCTGAATGCACTTCTGGTAGTAGCAATATTGACGCTCTTGGTCTTCTCCTACTCATACATGAATCAGCCAAGATTTGGATATGCTTTATACGCTGTTTTTTCCGGCGAAACAACTTACAACACTTACAACACTATAGGCTTCATTGACGCAATCTTTTTCTATGTAGTCGGCCCCGTATCAAGCGAACTGATCGCTTTTGTTGTCAGCTACAACCTGAATCAACGAAGCCAAACTCACTCAGCGACTTCGGCCAAACAAGGAATCAATCTCTTCGTAATAATGATAATTCTGCAAATTGCGACTGTGTTGATTATCGCCCTAACCGCAACAAACGTTTTGAAGTATGAGTTCGGATTCATCGTGAGCTGTCTCATGGCAATTGCCGCGGGTATAGCGGTTTCGTATACGACACCGGCAAAGAAGTAGCTCAACTAACAGGGCCTATTTGGAATCCGAATCATCCATGGAGCCGTCGATGCCGGTTTTGGTGTTGTCCTATAAGCCCCGATCAATTCATACTCCTCATCCTTTCCGAATTGCGAGTATGGCAGAATCGGCACTGGATGGCAGCGCGCTAGGCCGTGTCCGCGGAGTTACCCCCTGTTTTTATCGTAACAGTTGATTCTAGGGACGTTTCACTGTGCCCCTTTTGGCAATTTCCTGTGTCCTTTTTGGAAGCTCGAGCGCCTATCTGACCGATGGGAAAGATTTAGCGAATTTAGGTGTACCACTTTGTGTTAGTTTGTATTTTAGACAGTATTTGTGATACGCTTTGTTTCAATCAGTAGTGGTACGATTTCGCTTGTTCAACGAAGGAGGTAATTGTCTATGGCAGTGGCCGAGGAGAAGAAAAGAATCCAGGTTACTCTGCCTCTCGAAATTTGGCGTGATCTCGATGACTACGCGAAGAGTCGCGGTGTAGCTAAGTCGTCTATGGCGGCGATCGCTATCGCCGAGTTTTTGGAGCGTGTTAAAGAGCAAAAATAGATATGAAAAAAGCCCCCTACCGGCAAGTAAGAAGGGCTTTTTCCATGTTCAAATGTGGCTTTCTGGCCTGTTACCTGCAATCCTAGCACACGTATGCTTTGATTTGGGTCCTTATGTTGAAGTACTACCAAAATACTATGGCATCACTTCGACTGATGGCTAGATAGCCTCAACGAGAGGCTAGTTTATGGATACAAGAAATTTAAAACCGGATGTGGGCGGTGGCTATCCGTGGGACACGGATAGCCACCCGTCCGGTCCCGCAAACCCGTCTGGAATGGGGATGGCGTCCGATTTCGCGAATCAGGCCGTCACAGATGCCGCCATGGCCAATAGTGAGAGTCACCGCGAGGTACTTCGCCGGGCATCGGATGAATCGTCCCGTGTCGCCCACATGGTGCAGGATATGGTCAGCGAGAAGGTCGCGATCATCAAGCCGCCATGGATGCTCGAGCTCGGTCTGCCTAGGCTCGACACCGATATTATGGGGCGGATTTGGTCGTTCCAGCGCAAGGACGTCTACAAATCAACCTGCTACATCAGCCTTGCCACCATGGCGGCGGACGTCAAATCGGATCGCTCGAATGTTAAAAAGAGAATCGACAAGCTTGTCGAACTCGGTCTTTTGATTAAGTCGCCGCGCGGGAATAACAAATCGGTTGAGTACCGGCTCGATATGACGGCGATCGCTAAGCGCAGACTCGAAGTCGAGGAGGGCAAGAAGAAGCAACGCGCTGAGAATTCGGCGAAACGCAAAGCTCAGTGGGACGCAAAGCATTCTGCCTAGTTTGAAGGGCTATGGGTTGTATGAACCCATAGCCCTATTTCTTTTCCTTACAAACTATGGGTTAAAACAACCTACAGTCTACCTATGGGTTGTTTTAACCCATAGGTAGACGAAAAATAATTTTATTGATAGGGGGTTAAATAACGGTTCTTCAGCAAGTCTATCGGTTAGGACAACCCATAGACTTGCTCACAGGGATCGCGGATGCTTTTCTGCGACGGTAGAGCTATGGGTTGAAAGAACCCATAGAAAATTTAAGCCACTTTTCCGACTATGGGTTAATTCAACCCATAGAAAACGATCGGAAAACGCCAAAAAGTACCGAAATAGTTATTTCAACCCATAGTTTGAGCCTGTGTTAACCTGGGCCAACTTATCAACTATGGGTTGTCTCACGAGACTATGGGTTGAAATAACCCATGCCAACTATGGGTTCAGTTAACCCATGCACTATGGGTTGAAATAACCACAACTATGGGTTGAAATAACCACAACTATGGGTTCATACAACCCACCAAGTCTGACTAGAGTGAATTAGATTCACTTAGTCTGAGCTCAAGGGGGAAACAGAGAAATCCACCAGAAAGCATTTAATAATCGAACGATATACAAACAAGAAAAACCATCGCCCTTGCCCTCCGCTCACTGCGTTCGCTCCGCGTCGCCTTCGGCTCCTTGGCATGGCCTTCGGCCAAAAGTGTGGGGGCTAACGCCCCAGCTCCCCGACTACGTCGCTGTCAGCCCTCAGCGCCGGCGTCGCCTTCGGCTCCCCGGGCGAACTAATCCCACTTAGTTGCAAGCCCTACGATTCGGCAATGATGCCGAATCCGTTTTCCGGTTGATCTGGATACCGACATTTGGTCAACCTCACTTCAATTACCGGCAGGGAGCCGCAGAATCGAAAATAAGACGTCCTATCGGTGAGGTCCGACCGTTTTCTCATTGATAGATAAAACTGGGTCTTAAATCGGCTTTCAGTGGACAAGGTAAAAGAAAACGGGCACCCTTCGGTACCCGTTAACTCAACTAGATCTCTTTTTCGGCCAAATAGCGATCGAAAAGCTCCCGAGCGATATCGGAAACAGACTTGTCTTCCTCAAGGGCGACCTGCTTCAATCGCTTGCGGTAGCTCTCGGGAACGTAGACAGACAACTGTACAAGCCTCTCAGATGCCCCTTCAAGACCCTTTTTCGGGCGCCCGGCTTTCCGTACCTGTGGAGCCGATTTCTGGGGCTCAGATGCGCTTTCAACGATTTTCTGCTGCCTCTCCTCGGCCTTCTCCGCGGCGACATCGAAGTAGGAGGTCGCCTTTTTGAACTTTGCCATTTACAGCACCTCTTCCAGTTCGTTCAGGATGTTTTCAATCGCCTGGGCGGCCTTGCCGTTCTTGGCGATTTCATACACGGGCTTTCCCAGCGCCGCGCCCTGCTTGAAGGCCGCCGCGGTCGGTACGGTGCCCAGCACGGGAAGGTCGTCGGCCTCGAGCAGTTCGAGGAACTGTCTGTCCACGGTCTGGTTGCCGGCGAAGTTGTTGATGATGATTGCGAACGACAAGTCGGGATTGGCCTCGGTGATGACCTTGATCGTTCGCTTCATGGGCTTCAGGCCCAGCGTTCCGGGCTGCACCGGGATAATTGCAATATCCGCATTTTTGGCGTACTCGGCGGTGTCGTCGCTCAAAAAGCCCGGTGTGTCGATGACATTCACGGCGTCATCGTCGTCGAGCAGGTTTTTCTCGTGGTTCGCACCGCCCTGCGGGTCCAGGTTGCCGAAACCGACCTTGTGGCCGCGGCGCTCGAGGCCCCAGGCGATCTCGTCGGCGAACGTCGTCTTGCCGACGCCGCCCTTCTGGTTGACTAGCAGGATGTTCGTCGCCATGTTCTCCCCTTTCTGAATAGCGTAGTCATATATTAGCACATTAACATGTTACTACATTAAGTAATTCTAAAACACAGGTAGAAATACGTGAGCATATTAAGTAATTAGTATGGTACTACATTAACGTGCTCATGACTGTGGGTTGGTTTAACCTACAGTCATCAGATACGGTTACAAGGTCGCTGATTGCGAGACGGAGACCCTTCCGACCGCCGACGCGGCGAGTGGGAACGCAAGGGTAAAAACGCATCGTCGCTGAACCAGTGAGTCAGTATTCTTTAGTTAGATGATGGATATTGAAATTAATTAGCGAGATAATGTGCATATCTCATAATGTATGCGTTTCACCATGAGAGAGGAGTCTGTCATGAGCCGGAAACCGAGAAAATGCGTTATCGCCGGTCTCGTGACCACCGGTCCTGGCGGCGCCTTGTATGCAACCGCAAGGGCATCGTACCGACTCTTCACTTGCCTGTTCTAAAAGGCAGTTGCCATGCTGTCACAAAATCAATCGAGATACTTGGTCACAATCGGCTTTACCCTGCTCGCATCACTCTTTGCTAGCGACCTTTTGCTGAAACCGCCCAAGGAACTCGTTTCGCTTGCCATAGACTGCATTTCCGCCCTTTACTTTACGGCAACCCTATTCGTCGGACTAAAGGAGAGGAAAAAAGGCGCAGTCGCCGCATCCGCCGTATGCGTGATCATAACCATTGCATCATTCTTTATCTGACACATTGGTGATTTAGGGGCGATATCGTAGGAATATGACCGGGAGAGTCGGGACCATAGGCTCCGATAAGAACCTTCGCCATGCCCCACGCATCGAGCCCGATGATTTCCCCGCCGGACGCCCTGACGGTCACGGCCTCCGGCGTCCACGCGATTTCATCGTCCGTGAGACGGATGGGTGTGACGCTGCCGGCGTCCATCCGCCTCACGACCTCATTCCGCTCATCGCCCCAGCCCTGCTTGAGCCATTTGATGACGGTCGGACGCGAGACGCCAAGGACGCACGGGCGCGGCTCGAGCTCTAATACATGAGGCCCCAGCTTATAATACGTGAACATATGACTACATTAACATGGTCATGTATTACCGAGCGTTATATGCTGCGCCGGATCCGCCCGTCTGTTATCTTGGGGGCGACAGTTTCTTGCAAGGAGGCAGCCATGCTCCAGAGTGTCTTTGGATCCGATGGTCAGATCCATCTTGAGAACCAGGTCAGCAGCCAACGTTTCGACTTCACTACGGGCGAAGTGAAAACGGTCATCCCGACCGCTGGGAACATGAGCGCCGTCTTCGGCAAGGATAACGTGGAGACGGAGATCAAGGTGGGGCAGATGCGCCAAACACTGGGCAAGCCTGGCTTCGATTGGCTGTTTAATAAGCACTAACGGGTGAGTTATTGCAGCATAATCGCAGCTGTAAATAGGTGACCATATGACCATGCTAACATGTGCGCACAGTCATATGGTCACAGTTGTAAATCGGTTTAATCTGTGGCCCTTAAGCTGAAGCTGCCTCAACGAACCGTGGCTGGCGAGACGAAAAAGGGGAATCCCTTTTGTGAGATTCCCCTTTCCGAGTCGTTATGCGATTTGCACTACATCTGCTCGCGGCGCTTCTTCTGATCGAGGAAGACGCCGGCTGCCACGAGGACGGTACCGCCGATGACGAACGTCTCGCCGATGAGTCCCGCGCGGTCACCGGTCTGGGCGAGGCTGCCGTGCTGAGCGGTATCCGTGCCGGCGAGGTGCTTCGGGGTGTATGCCGCCTGCTGCTTTGCGACCTCCTCTGCCTCCTGTCGTGCAATCTCATCGGAAAGCTTCTGCTCCGCTGCGATGCGGTCGGACTTCGCCTGCTCGTAGGCGGCGAGTGCCGCATCGTAGCCGGACTGGAGCCCGTCCACCGCGGCCTGCTTCTCGTCCAGGATGGCCTTGGCGGGCGCGACCTTGGCACGTGCCTCGACTGCGGCGGCGAAAAGCGCGTTGAGGGCGTCATTCGCGTTCACATCATGGCCGGAAGCGATCGCCGCGCCGGCATCGATGGAGTTCAGCTTCGACAGCTTGGCGTCTGCCTGCGCCTTTGCCTGCTCGGCAGCGGAGACCAGGGACTCGGCGGCGATGGTATCCGCCTTCGCGGCAGCGAGGTCGGCCTTGGTGTCATTGACGGCCTTTGCTGCATCCTGCTCGCGCTGCTGTGCCTCTGCGAGCTTCGCGGCAAGGCCGGTGAGGATGTCGAGGTTCGACTGTGCGTCCTCGAGATCAGTCTGGGAGCTGGTAAGCTTGTCGGCGGCAACGTCGGTGTCGGCCTTTGCGGCATCGACGGCACGCTGGGCATCCGCGAGGGCGCGTGCGGTGGCGTCTGCCTTTTGCTCGGCGGCGGCGAGGACGGTCACCTTCTCGACCTGATCGGCTACCGCCGCGTCATGGACGCTCTTTGCTGTATCGAGCGCCTTCTTGGCGCCGGCGACGTCCTGGAAGAACTTCGCGAGGTCGGCGTTCGCATCGTCCACGCCCTGCTGCTTAGCAGCGGTGTCCGCCTTGGCGGAATCCAACTTAGACTGTGCGGTCATTACGGCTGCGTTGGCAGCATCAAAGGCGACCTGCTTCTGCTGGACGGTCGACTTTGCCGTATCGACTGCCGCGTTGGCGGCATCGAGGTCCGATTTCGCCGCATCAAGCTCGGTCTGGGCATCCGTGACGCCCTGCTGCTTGGCGGCGACATCAGCCTTGGTGGCATCGACGGCACGCTGGGCATCGGCAACACCCTGCTTCGCGGCATCGACACCTGCCTGTGCGGAATCCACCGCGACCTGCTTCTGCTGGACGGTTGTGGCGGCGCCGGCGGCTGCCTGCTTCTTGGATGCGAGATCGGCCTTGGCTACGTCGAGTGCGCTCTTGGCGTTCTTGAGGCCGTTGATATAGGAGGTCAGCTTCTGCTCGTACTCGTCGACGGACATGGGATTCATGTTCCAGCCTGAACCTGCCCAACCAAGGTTTGCGGTATCGAGGCTGTCGGTCTGCCAGCCGTTCAAGGTTCCCTTGCTGCAGACCGCCATGCCCATATAGCCGATTTCAGGGCTGATGACATGCAGGTAGTGACCGATAGTTGCGGGATATCCGGCAACCTTAAAATGCTGGTTGACATAGGATTCAATCCCACTATGCGACTTGTAGAAGTCTACGGCATCCTTACCGATTAGACCGGTGACGCCATAGAGCTCCTGAACTGCCTGATCGAAGAAAGCCTTTTCTTGGTCCACCCACTGCGGTTTCGGATCGGTTCCATAGTTCCATGCGAGGTTTTCGCCCGTATCAAACTGCATGGAATGCCCAAACTTGACATCGGAATAGTTCGCGTTGACAATCGCCGCCGCAATGAGCTTGTACGTAACCTGGAGCTCAGAGAGACCGACGGACTTGCGGTACTCGTTGATGGACTTCATGTACGGGATTGCCGCGAGCATGTTGTCGAGACTGGTCGCGTCGAGGCTGTTCCCCACCTCGGTGTAGTCCTTGTATGTGCAGTTCTGGATGATCTCGATGGCTGAATCGGCACCCATGGCACGGAAGAAGCCGATGGCTCCCTGCTTGAGTTGCGCGTCGGCGGAATCGAGTTTCGCCTGTGCCTCGTCGACCTTCTGCTGCGCGGCGGTCACGGCGGCGTCTGCGGTATCCTTTGCGGCCTTGGCGTTCGCGAGCTCTACGTCGGCGGCTGCCTTGGCGGACTCGGCGTCCTTGACAGCCTGCTTCGCGGCATCCAGCTTGGCGACGGCGTCGACGTTCGCCTGCTTGGCCGCATCGAGGCCGGCGTTCGCGACACCGAGAGCGGACTGGGCGGCGTTCACACCGGATTCGGCATCGGCCGCGGTCTGCTGCTTCGCGGAGAGGGACGCCTGGGCATCATTCAGGTCGGCTTGTGCCGTTGCCGCAGCGGACTGTGCCTGCTCGAGCTCGGACTCGCACTGGGACTGTGCCGCTTGTGCGGCAGCGAGGGCTGCCTCCGCGTCCGCGACCTTCTGTTTTGCCGCATCGTACTCCGGGCCGCTCGCGCCTGCCTCCGCTGCGGCGAGGTCTGCTTTCGCCTTCTCGTAGGCGGCGCTGGCGGCTGCGGCCTTCGCATCCGCCGCGTCCTTGTTCTGCTGGGCTGCGGCGAGGACGGCATCGGCGGAATCCTTTGCAGACTGGGCCGCAACCAGCTTGGACTGGGCATCGGCAAGCGTCGCGTTGGCGTTGGCGAGATTGGCCTGTGCCCTGTCCACGGCAGCCTGGGCATCGCGCACGGCCTGCTCGGCGGCACTGATTGCCTCCGGGGTGGCGCTTACGGCATCGGCCTTGGCCTTATCGAGGGCATCCTTGGCATTCTGGGCCGCCTTGATGGCGGACTGGTACGCTTCGTCCTTCTCGGACGCATCCGCCTTGGCGTCTGCGAGACCCGCCTTCGCCTGCTCGAGGTCCTTGCCGGCGGCATCGGCGGCGTCCTTGCCCTCTGCGACCTGACGGGCGTACTCGTCCATTGCCGCTCGGTCGGCTGCCGTGCCGGCGCTGACTGCCGAATCGTAGGATGCCTTGGCCTGGTCGCGGGCGGAAGCCGCCTCGTTGTAGGGACCGGCGGCCTCATCGTAGGCTGCCTTGGCGGCGTCCTCCTTCGCCTTCGCCTCGTCGACTGCCTTCTGCAGGTCCGCGATGGTCTGTGCGGCGGATTTCGCGCCGGTACCGGATGCCGCGCCGGCGTGGGCGGCGATCGGCGACATCACGGCGGGGTGCTGTGTGCCCCCGTCACCGGTCTGGGCGAATGCCGTGAACGGTGAGATGAGGCTCGATCCGGTCATGGCGGCCATGGTCGCCGCGGTGACGGTCAGACGCGCGATCCCCTTCGGAGTGTGAATCTTTTTGTTTGGCAGTGCGGCGAAGTGATCGCCACCGGCAGCGAAGTGCTTTCCCTGGGTCATTGTGCTGTTCCATTCCTTTTCCGTGCCCTATCCGACTGGGCATCAGAGCGCTTTCCAATAGAGATAATTATGCGCCTTAACTGGGATTGTTGTATATAGTCCGTTGGCTTTTATACAACAATCCATGACTCTTTTTGTCATGGATACGACGCTTCAGAAATCATTCGGCATGAGATGCAAAGAGCTCCGCGCTGGACTCGGGTGCCGTCAGGAGCAGTTCGCCAATTTGATTGAAATGGATCGTTCCTACTACGCGAGCATTGAAGTAGGTCGGCGTAATGTCAGCCTTTCAAATCTCAAGAAGATTGCCGACGGATTTCAAATCAGCATTGCTGAACTCATGAGAGGCGTCAGCTAAATTTAGCCGTCTCATAGTTCACAGTGGGTCTCGTTGATTAGTGCCTTAAGAAAATGGAAATCGTCCCAACGAGCTATCGTCAATCGTCCCAATAAATTACCGTCAATCGTCCCAATAAATTACCGTCAATCGTCCCAATAAGTAATCGTTATTTGTCCCAACGACGCAGATAGACGCTATAATTTCAAATGAATGATTGGAGGGAAAGCCGATGGATAGGTATATAGGACGTTGTGTTGACTGCTTGGTCGAGCGCGACCTTGGCATTTTTGGTGCAGTGCTCATTCAGGGGCCGAAATGGTGTGGAAAGACAACGACAGCTCAGAGATTTGCCGAGTCATCGTTATCTCTCTCCGACCCATCTGGCGGTTTTGCGGCCCTCCAGCTCGCTCGTCTCGATCCGGCCCAAGCAATTGTCGGACCGACCCCGAGGCTTGTCGACGAATGGCAGGAAGAGCCGAAGCTATGGGATGCCGTGCGATTCGAATGCGATGTCAGGGGAGGGGAGCCAGGACAGTTCATTCTCACCGGATCTGCGACGCCGCGAGCCGAGAACCAGCCGATGCACAGCGGTGTGGGTCGAATCGCCCGTTTGCGGATGGATACCATGACGCTTTTCGAGCTCGGTATTTCGTCGGGAGCGGTCTCGCTTGGTGCGCTGCTCGATGGCGATTCCGTTGCGGCGTCACTCGGATCCATCGCCGGTATCGCCGGTATCGCGGATTTGCTCTGCCGCGGCGGTTGGCCCCAAGCGGTCGGTAAGACAACTGCCGACGCAATGCGGATAGCCGCCGCCTATATTGACGGTGTTTGCGAGTCTGACGTTTCGAGGGCGGATGGAGTGAAACGCGACCCGGTTAAGGTAAGGGCCTTGCTCTCCTCGCTTGCGCGCAATGAATCGACCCTTGCCGGCATGAGGTCCATCGAAAGGGATTTGGGCGTTGACGTCTCAAAGAATACGATTACCGGTTACATGGGCGCGCTGCGCCGTATCAATATCGTCGACGACGTCCCCGCGTGGCATCCGGCTCTCAGGTCGCCGGTGAAGTTGCGGCAGGGCGCAAAGCGGCACCTTGCTGACCCATCGCTCGCCGTCGCCCTCATCGGCGCGGACCCGGAGTCGTTGTCATCCGATCCGAAGACCCTTGGCTTGCTCTTCGAATCCCTCGTGCTGCACGATCTCAAGGTTTACGCGGCAGCCAGCGATGCGACCGTATCTCACTACCACGACGCTGACGACCTGGAGGTCGACGCGATTGTCCATCGTCGTGACGGCTCGTGGGCTGCCGTTGAGGTCAAGCTTGGGAGCCCCCAAGTCCCAGAGGCAGTGGAAAATCTGCTTCGACTCGAGCGAAAGCTGGTCAATCGCGGGGAGAGGCCGCCTGCGGCGAAACTCATCGTCATCGGGTTTGGTATGCCAGCTCACGTAACTGGCGAAGGCATCGTTGTTGCTCCGGTCGACACGCTCGGAATCTAAAGCTATTTGCATTTCCAGAAATCCTCTAGAAGGTGCCTGGAGGATTTCTGGAAACAACCGGTATTTTGATCTGGGCTAAGAAAGGTTGCGGGTCCAAATTCCGTGCTGCGTGGAGCCGGTGATTTTGTTCAGGAACTCGCGCTGCTCCTCGGTTGCGAGGATGTAGGTAGAGCAGCCACTGAGCATCTGGTCGACGTCTGTGATTCCGGACGCCTCCCATCCCAAGATGCTGACGGCCTTGAGCGTCAGGCAGTTGAGGAACATGTAGGACGTGTTCTCGACGTTCGAGGCGTCAAGACGGTCGAGATCAAAAAGCTCCGTGACGCTTGAGCATCCCCTGAACATGCCCTCCAGGGTCGTGCAATCCGATGTATCGAGTTTCGATAGGTCGATTGGGTCAGACCGTCGAACAGGTATCTACCGCTCTCTGGATCCCAGGTATCCAGGACAACGACCTCACGGATTCGATTCCTGTAGGAATACCACGGGTGCTTTCCGCATTCGTCCGTGTGTGTACGGATGAATGCGGGGTTCGATACCCCGGCGGCCTGATCGGCAGGCCGACGGGAACTCTCACTCCTCGATAAAAGCCGGCGCTCGGTTAGTTCTGCGCATCTTGAAATCGTCAGTTTCGTGGGAGACGTAGAGGATGCCGTCCATCCCATCTCGCGATGCATATGAAAGGTGAACAGAACCGCAATCCGCTCCATCATTGTCGAGAAGATCGAACGAATTCGGATCGCTCGTTGCGGCCAAACGACCACTCAGACAAGAGCCATCGTCATTACAGATTTGCCATTCCATGTCTTCGCCTGCAAGAATCGCCATAGACGTCCTGGTCGCGCCATCGTTGACATACATCCCGTCTATGCCAAAACCGTTTTCAGCGCCATCAATAAACGATTGCTCGGACCTATACTTCGCAAATGATGCACATAGCACCATTGCAAGACAAAGTGCAAAGCCAACAATAACGATCTTTACGTAGCTCTTGGCTGTCATGCCATCCCTCTTTTCGCTTGCCTAAAGAAATGCGGAAGAAGCTGTTCGTCGCGGCTTGTTTGTACGCCTTTCTGCCCCGGTTCGGTTGCTTAGGTTACTTGAGAGATCCTATATATGATGATTACCCATATGCGTAATATGAATTTCGAACATGTCGAAATCAATCAATGGTTGCGGGAGTTTCCGACCTCAGCGAAATGCCGCCCTATACCCACAGAATCAGATGGGTTTGACATGTGCTAATGGACGCTAATGGCACTTGGTCGGCAACGGTCTTAGCCCATCGGCCCCAACAGTGTCTCCTTCTGTCGCGCCGCGGGCCAGGAGCACGGCGGTGGCGCCGTGCCGCGGCAGCTGGACGACCGCGTCGTCGACCGTGGCGATTACACTCGCGACGGCACGCCTCGCTAGTTTGCCTCGCCCTATTGGCCCCAGCGCGTTGCAGTTCAATCAGCTGTTACAATTACCCACCCACAAAAAGCCCATCTAGCAGGTGCTTTGCTGTTATAGAGTCCTGGAAAGAAAGGGCCGAACCGAAGTGTCTGGCCGAACGCCAATTGTCTGGGAACTGCTTCGGATTCGACCCTCTTTTACTTTTGCCCACTCGGTGGACTTCGGGCTTAATGCTTAGGGGCGGGGATTTACCAAAGTGAAATTTCAATGGAAAGAAACCCAGCTGCAACAATTGCCCTGGTGAGGGCCCGAATTGGCCATATAGATCTAAAATAGTCACGATATACAAATGTCGAGAGACGTTGGGGATATAGATGAAAAGAACTAAGGGTTTTCTTTTGTTGGTAATGATGCTGCTCGGACTGTTCTGCCTGGGTGGCCCTTCTTGGGCCGAGGCTGCCTGTCCTGAAGGTGAGCCTCAGCAGTCTTATACGGGCAGCCTGCTGATAACTGCTAAGGAGAGCGATGCCGACTCTCAGTCTGGGGTAAATCCCCTTGCCACTTTTGAGGGGGACGGCGGAACGGTCAAGCTTGACCATATTGGTAGCGGGATTTTGAGGTGGCAAGTTCTTCCGGACAAAATTGCGAACGATCCCTTCTCTTTTGCTGGAACGATATATCTATACAAGGTTGTGAGCGGAAAACAAAAATACGTCGATTGCTATCCGACAAACGGGTCTGGAATTGCATTCACCGGCATTTCGGGGCAGATTGATACACATGTACGAAAGGGAACCTATGTGGTGCGTTGGGTTGGAGCTGCTGCAGGCCCGATATGGCTTGCGGTCTTGCGCCCCGATGTCCAAATAGGTTTCTCTCTCTAGACGGGAAGTTGCTCATGGACGCCATATATGACGGAGATGACTGGGTCGATCATTATACTTGGCGCCTGGTCGGCTCGGATGACAATGGGGATGTGGTGTTTGATGGACTATGTCCAAAGCATCTCCATCCTTTTGTCTCGTCGTTAATTGAGAGTTCCGCTCGTGTTTCCCCCTACAGCTCGGCGTCGCTTCATGATACGGACGTTTTGAAGACCATAAGGGAATCAATTGACGATGGCACGATGAGCGGCCCGCTGTTTTCTCGGCTTGTGGGGCTAGATGAGATTGGCTCGAAACGACTGCTTGCGGGCGAAAAAGTGGAACTCACTTATCGGTCGATGATTTCAATCCTGCGGCTAGCCGATGTTCTTCGCAAATAAATGAGGCTTCCATGGCCATGCAGCGGTCTAGTACTCCTTTACGGGATGCTCCTCGCCGAATCCACCGTCGATGCCGAAGCGGCACAGTCTGTCGATTGCTCGAAGATGCTCGTCAATAGCAGCTGCAATTTTGGTGTCGATCTCGCTGTCATGGTCGTTGAGGCCGCGAACTGCCTCGTCGGCGGCCATAAAGGCCTTGATGGCCCGTGCGAGCTGGTTCTTAAAAGCATCAACCTCCTCAACTGCGGCAGATCGGTCTGCTATCTCGCGTTCGAGTCGTTGAACGATTTCCTGTGTGTTGCTCATGCTATTCCTTTCCCTCGGGTGTTTTACCTAATATATCGCCCTGTGCGGACACGATTCTCGCTCACGACACGGCGGTAGTAAATATCACAAAGTCGCAGGTAGACGACTCAACAGGATTCGATTTACGGGGCGATTGAACCTAGGGTGGTGGGATGTTCGCGACACCCATTTTCTGTGTCGTAAAACGCATCTGGTGAGGTCGTTTTTTCGGCCTTGACCTGCGTGGCGGCACTTTGTGGTGCTTTGGGTGTGCCCTTAAGCAGTGTTTGCATCTACCAGCGCGCGAAACATTTCGACGGTAATTCGTGAAACAAATTGCGGAACTATCGCTCCAACGGGTGCTGCTGCCGCTCAACGAGAGCAGTCAGCTTGGCCCCGCAAACGGCTACTCGCCCTTCATGGCCATACAGATGGCCACCTCCTGCTGGATGCGATCGAGATCGAGCGGCAGCGCAACCGGATGATGCGTCAGACGATGGGATTTCGACATGCAGTTGTTGATGCGCACAACGGAGAGCTTGTTGCCGTGATGCGCAGTCCCGATGATGCCTATGACTACTGCGACTATTTTGCCACGGCTCGTCGGGACGCCACTGTTCTCGATTTGTGGCTGAGATTTAAAACATCTCGCCTGTTTCAATGCGTTTTTTGGGTTTATAACTGTTCGCTTTTTCGGTTATGTCGCAGTTCACTAGTTCATTCATTACGTTCTTCATATCGTCTGTAAGTCAGTTATGCTGCGGTTACACAGCTCTGTTGTTGCGTTTTGTCGTAATTCAGCAATGGCATAGCCGGAGCTCGCCCGCAAGTGTCGTACGCTGCCGTACAAAACTGCGTTTCGGCCGTCCGCGTACTGCCAAGGCTCTGCCCTAGTACCCGGCGCCTGCGGCGGTTGTTCATATCTGAACTGCGACACAGCCGAACAAAGCAATTGCGACACTACGTAACTGTGTAATTGCTGAACTACGTGATAACGACAAAACTGAAAAACGTAACTGTTGAATTGCAGAACAATGAGCTAACGCCGCGAGTGCCGGGTACTAGGGCAGAGCTCTAGCGT
>OLNN01002112.1_pt1 | contig 14752 bp, 13 predicted proteins | sample 1672141 | NCBI WGS metagenome assembly OLNN01 (sample SAMEA3136652, study PRJEB25190) | human gut metagenome | biome: human gut; feature: human-associated habitat; material: faeces | place: Austria | collected 2013 | reverse complement strand
ACACAAACAATTGCCTTCATAGTTCAGTTTTCCTCCTATTCTTACTTACCGAGAATGTTACCGGAGATAACAACGCGCTGAATCTCGCTGGTGCCCTCGTAGATCTCGGTGATCTTGGCATCACGCATCATGCGCTCAACCGGGTAATCCTTGGTGTAGCCGTAACCGCCGTGTACCTGAACTGCCTTGGTGGTGATCTTCATAGCAGCCTCGGAAGCGAACAGCTTAGCGGTTGCAGCGTCCACAGTGAAGCGGCCGCCCTCAGACTTAGCAACAGCAGCCTTGTAGGTCAGCAGGCGAGCAGCCTCGATTGCAACATGCATATCAGCAAAGAGGAACTGAGTGTTCTGGAACTTTGCGATCGGACGGCCGAACTGCTCACGGGTCTTAGCAAAGTTGATGGACTCTTCCATAGCGCCCTCTGCGATGCCCAGTGCCTGTGCAGCGATGCCGATACGGCCGCCGTCCAGGGTCTGCATAGCGATCTTGAAGCCCTTGCCTTCTGCGCCGAGGAGGTTCTCCTTCGGAACGATGCAGTCGGTGAATACGATCTCAGCCGTCGGGGAGCCGTGCAGGCCAAGCTTCTCCTCGTGCTTGCCAACAGAGAAGCCCGGGAAGGAGCTCTCTACGATAAATGCAGAAATGCCCCTGGTGCCCTTGGACTTGTCGGTCATAGCGAATACTACGAATACGTCAGCAACGTAGCCGTTGGTGATGAAGATCTTGGAGCCGTTCAGTACGTAGTGGTCACCCTGCAGCTCAGCAACGCAGGTGCCCTTTGCAGCGTCAGAACCAGCGTCCGGCTCGGTCAGTGCGAAAGCGCCTACCTTGTGGCCTTCGGTCAGCATGCGGAGGTACTTCTCCTTCTGTGCGGGAGTACCGTTTGCAATGATCGGGCCGCAGCACAGACCATTGTGGGTAGCGAGGATATCGCCGGTGGAAGCGCACTGCTTGGACAGCTCTTCGATAGCGATAGCGGAGGAAAGATCGTCAGCGCCTGCGCCGCCGAACTCCTCGGGCACGATCATGCCCATAACGCCCAGATCGAACAGCTTCTCGATGTTCTCGCGGGGGTAAGTAGAGGTTTTGTCGGTTTCCGCAGCGATGGGCTTAACTTCGTTCTCGGTGAAGTCATGCATCATCTGGCGAACCAGTTCCTGTTCACGGGTCAGATGGAAATCCATGTTCAAGTCTCCTTCTTGTTTGGATATTTATTGCCAAAGCCGGTAAAAACCGGCATTCCGCCTGTTGCAGACTGCCATTTGGTGCGGCAGGGAACCGCTTGCCCGTGTCTAACCGATCGATAGGGTGGTTCGGTTTGGAGCGGGTTTTGCACACTTTTTTGTTAAGTTTTTGTTCCGTCTACCAATATACCACACCAGATAGCAAGCGTCAACTGTCAATATTAACGGAATAAAGCAATAAATTTGGTAAATTATAAGGGATTGCACAAGCGGAATATTCTCAAAACGCGGGGTATGGTGATAAATACCGAAAAAAACGTTGGAAACTGGTAAAAATACACAAATACACAGAGCTCTCCGGCGGGAGAACTCTGCGGTGGTGAAGTGTTGGTGCAGTTCAGTCTTTGGCTTTACCGCGCAGCTCGGGTTCTTTGGCGAGGCAGTTGCCGTAGTTTTCAATCTTGTGGTTGAGTCGCTCGAGCGTCTGCTGCATGGTGGCAATGCGTTCCTCGAGCTGGTCGCGCTGCTCGAGGAGCAGGGCCTTGCGGGCGCCGATGGTGCTGTCGCCCTGTTGGAACAGAGCCACATATTCGATGAGCGCCTCAATTTGCAGACCGGCCGCACGCATACATTTAATAAACTCGATCCAGCTGCACGAGGTCTGGTCGTAATCGCGGATGCCGCTTTTCGTGCGCGGTACCGGCGGGATCAGGCCGATGCGCTCGTAGTAGCGCAGTGTGTCCGGCGTGATGTCGAATTGTCTGCTCACTTCTGCGATGGTCATGGGAGTCACCTTCCTTTGCCCTTAGTGTAGCACTTGGAGTGTACTCTAAGTCAAGAGGGAATTGAGAATTGAGAGTGGAAAATGGAGAATGAACGCGGCAGTTGACGGGTACAGGTTGATAAAATTGGTGTAATTCGACGAGAAACGGCGGGATGGGGTCATACCCCAGGGCACCTTCTCTTGCCCTTCGGGCAATTCACCTTGTCCCGCCCTACATGATACAATTTGTCAAATGGTTCAACGTATATACCATAATGATTACAATATACCGGAGGACGGGGTGATCTTTGCCACAATGTCAAGTGATGAATTCAAAGAAGCCTCATTATTCCACAAAAAAAGGACGGAAGTGCCGTACAGGCTTCTTCCATCCTCATGTCATACTCCCACCTCCACCTAAGGTGGCACAAGGAGTGGTAACTATGCAGGTTCCTGCTTTGTGGTGCTGATCGTGGCGCTGTTGTACGACAGGAAATTTGAATAATTCTGGGGCATAGAACTCCGCCGCAAAAGTGGGGAGCCCTCTGTTTATTCTGCGGCTATAAACCGCTCTCTTTAGATGAAATGTATGCAATACACCAAATCACATTTTACCTATTGACTTTTTACAACATCTCCTGTATCCTATAAAATAACACGTCAAAGAAAGGAATTGGAAGACCAACCATGGACGACGCCGACAGTAGCGACGCTGACCGAAGTAACACTTATTGTAAACTGAATACGTTTTTATATATAATAGGCATAACCTGCATCTAACCATTAGATAGCAGGCTATGCCTTTTTGCGTTTCTTTTTGCTGACCACCGCTGAAAGGCGGTCAGAATATAAATTTTATCAAAGAAAGGAGTGATTGATCCATTATGGATCGACACAGACAGACGCCTTGGCACGCACTGAAACTTACGGAGGTCTATGAAACTTTACATACCTCCGAGGAAGGATTAGGTGATGCCGAGGCTGCCGAAAGGCTGAAAAAACATGGGCGCAATGAACTGCGCTCGAAACCGCCCAAAACCATTCTTCAAATGCTGAAAGCGCAGATCGTTGACCCTATGGTACTCATCCTCATCGGCGCGGCAGTTTTTTCCGCAATTTTGCAGGAATGGACGGAAGCGGCGGTAATCTTTGTTATTGTAATCGTCAACGCTGTAATTGGTATTGTGCAGGAAAAGAAAGCACAATCCTCTCTGGAGGCGCTTCGCAACATGAGCGCTCCAACAGCCCGAGTTCTGCGCCAGGGGGAGGAGAGCGTAATTCCCGCCAGTGATCTGGTAGTGGGTGACGTTGTGATGCTTGGCGATGGAGATATGGTTCCGGCGGACTTACGCCTGATAGATTCCGCCAACTTGAAGGTGCAGGAGGCTTCTTTGACGGGCGAATCCGTCCCATCTGAAAAAGAAGCGGAAGATATACTGCCGGAAGACTGCCCTTTGGGTGACCGCAGTAATATGGCATACACTTCCGCCATTGTCACATATGGGCGGGCAACCGGCGTTGTGGTAGCCACTGGTATGGATACCGAGGTTGGCAACATCGCCGGTATGCTGGACAATCAGGACGATACGGATACGCCCTTAAAGCGAAAGCTGAACGCAGTTGGTAAGACACTGACCATTGTTGGACTAATCGTCTGTGCCCTGATCTTTGCCATCGGCGCTTTCTATCAGCGCCCGCTGATTCCGCAGTTCTTGGTTGCAATTTCGCTTGCAATTTCTATCATCCCCGAAGGACTGCCTGCCACAGCCACGATTGTGATGGCGCTGGGCGTGCAGCGCATGGCTAAGAAAAACGCACTGATTCGTAAATTGCCCGCAGTGGAAACCCTGGGCAGCGCCACCGTTATTTGTTCCGATAAAACCGGTACTCTTACACTCAATAAGATGACGGTAACACACATTGCGGTCAACGGAGATTTTGAAAACGGCACAACAACCCCGATTGAAAGTGCCGCCAAGCAGCATCCTGCGGTATATAAAGAATTGGTTTATGCAGCAGCTCTCTGTAATGACGCCAGCCTTGACCCGGATAGAAAGGGAGAAATCATCGGCGATCCCACAGAGGGTGCGCTGATCTATCTGGCACAGACGTTTGGAATCGACCATGAAGCCCTGGAGGATGAATATCCCCGCTTTTTTGAGCAGCCTTTTGATTCCGAGCGTAAAAGGATGACCACTGTTCACCGCATCAATGAGAAGTGGACTTCTTATACCAAGGGCGCGGTGGATGAAATGTTGCCCCTGTGTACCCATATTCTGACTTCGGAAGGTGTGCGGCCCATCACGGAGGCTGACAAAGAAAACATTACAAAACTTTGCATATCCATGTCGGAGGACGCCTTGCGTGTGCTGGGCTTTGCCATGCGTACCCTCACGGCACTGCCCACAGATGATGATGAGAATGTGGAATTTGACATGACTTTTGTGGGTGTGACTGGAATGATCGACCCGCCTCGAAAAGAGGTGGCTGACTCTGTGCGCACCTGCCGTCAGGCTGGCATCCGAACGATCATGATCACCGGCGACCATAAGGTAACAGCCCTTGCCATTGCGAAGGAATTGGATATTTACCGAGAAGGCGATACCGTCATATCTGGCGAGGATCTGGATGTGATGACAGATGACGAATTGGACGATGCGGTAAAAACAACGACCGTATTCGCCCGTGTATCTCCCGCGGATAAATTACGCATCATCCAGAGTTTGAAACGTACCGGTGAAGTAGCGGCTATGACGGGTGACGGTGTCAACGATTCCCCTGCCCTGAAAGCGGCGGACATCGGCGTTGCGATGGGTATCACCGGCACAGATGTGGCTAAGGATGCCGCCGATATGATCTTGCTGGATGACAGTTTTACCACCATTGCTTATGCTATCAAGGAAGGCCGCCGTGTCTACCGCAATATCCAGAAGGTAATTCAATTCCTACTGGTAGGTAATATTGCAGAGATCTTAACTCTGTTTGTAGCCACGCTCTTTAACTGGGATGCACCTTTGTTAGCCGTTCATATTTTGTGGGTAAATCTCGCTACAGCTACATTGCCTGCTTTGGCCCTGGGTGTTGATCCGGCCAGCAAGAATATTATGAAGCATAAGCCGGTAAAATCAGGCACTCTGTTTGAAAAGGATCTGGTTCGCCGGGTTATTACGCAGGGTATCTTTGTAGCGGCCATGACCACTTGCGCTTACTGGATCGGCGCAGACCTGAGAGGTCATGTGACTGGTCAGACAATGGCGTTCTGTGTGCTGGCCTTCTCGCAGATGCTTCGCGCTTTTAATCAGCGTTCCAATACGGAGCCTATCTGGGTGCGGGCAGAAGGAATCAATCCCTGGCTGATACTTTCTTTTGTTGCATCTGCAATCTTGATGGCGTGTATTCTGTTTATCCCCGCACTGCAAAGCGCGTTCCAGTTGACCCTGTTGAATGGAACACAATGGCTGGTTGTCATTGGGTTGTCCTTGATGTCGATTCTTCAAGTGGAAATCACAAAATATGTGAAACGAATTTATACAAAGGCTCGTTAAAATATTCAGCAGTAAAATAACCAGCGTTGATTGTTTTTCCTGCTTTTGCAAAACAAAAGCCCTCCCCGTCATCAGGGGGAGGGCTTCTCTGTCTTTATGCTGCAATCTCCGGGATTTCCCCGACAAAGTTATAAACAATCCTGACTTCCTGCACCTTCTGGCCGTCCACCTTTTTGACCTCGCCAATCAAAATCCGGCTAATAAGCCGGTTCAGCACTGCCTCATCCAGTTCCTCGATGGTGGCATAGCGCCGGATTTCCTTGATGAAGGTGCGGACTTCACTCTCCTGGGCATCCGCCCGGCTCTGCATCACCGCCAGATCGTGCAGGCGCTTCTGGTTGGCTTCCTGTTCCTGTTCCAGCGCCGCCGTCAGCTTCATAAACCGCTGTTCGGTCAGGACGCCTTTGGCCTTATCCGTGTACAGGCTTAAAAACATTCCGTCAATTTCCTGATTCCGGGCTTCCAGCCGTTTCCGTTCCTTCTCCGTCTGAGAAGCATCCACCAGATACCGGCGCTCCATCCGGCTACTGAGCCGCTGGTAGAACGCATTGGCGTCCTTCATAGCCTGCGCCGCTAATTCCTGTATATCCTTCAGCGCCAGATTGTACAAATCCCTTGCCTCAATCTTGTGGCTGGTACAGGCGTTCTTGCCCAGCCGGTTGTAGGTCTGGCAGATATAGTATGCCTTGTCAATCGGCTCCCGCATCTCGCCGGTGAAGCGGTTCTTCCCGGTTCTGCCTACCTTTTCATACCGCACCTGCATGGACTTCCCGCAGGTGGCGCAGTAGACCAGCCCGTGGAACAGGTTATAGAAGGGGCAGGCGTTGCCTTTCATAATGGTGGGCCTGCGGTCAATGATTTCCTGCACCTCTTCCCATTCCTCCGGCGTCACAATCGCTTCGTGGCAGCCCTCGATGACCTCCCAATCCTCACGGGGGATAATGTCATAAGTATTGGAGCGGATGCCTTTCTGGTGTGTCCGGCAGACAAGATGTGCGCCTTTATAAAAGGGATTCCGCAGGATATGGCTGATCCTTGCGCTTCCCCATGAATAGTAGTTCACGTCACATTCTGTATTGCTTTTTACTCTGGTAATGGGGATTTTATCCTCCATGAGCTGCTTTGCGATCCGCATACAGCCCCAGCCGTCCAGTGCCAGATCATAGATTTTTCGGATCACCGGCGCTGTTTCCGGGTCAAGAATGAGATGCCCTTTGTCCTCCGGGTCACGCATCAGGCCAAGAGGCGGCTGCCCGCCGCAGAACTTTCCCTGCCGGGAACGGGTCATGCGTCCCGCCAGCACCTTTTTGGAAATATCCCGGCTGTACATATCGTTCAGGATATTCTTAAAGGGCGTGATGTCCATTTCCTGACGGGTCAGGCTGTCCACGCCGTCCGTGACGGCGATATAGCGCACATTGTGTTTGGGGAAAAAGATTTCGATATAGCTTCCAGCTTCGATATAATTTCTACCGAGCCTCGATAGGTCTTTCGTGATGACGCAGCCGATTTTCCCCGCCTCAATGTCAGCGATCATGCGCTGGAACGAGGGACGATTGAAATTGCGGCCCGTATAGCCGTCATCCACATAATACTCATACTGGAACATCCCATGCTTTTCTGCGAAGTCCCGGAGCATGAGTTTCTGGTTGCTGATGCTCATACTCTCATTGTCACCGCCGTCATCCAGAGAGATACGGCAGTAGAGAGCGGTGATTTTCTCATAGACTTGTTTTTTCCTGCTCATAGCGTTCTCCTTCTATGAACAGGGACACGATACCATTATAGTACCATGTCCCCGTCCCTGAATCAACCGTTTTTACGCAGCTTTTTCTGCCATTTCCCGCTGATGACGCCATTCCTCGAAGTGTTCGCAGGTCTGGCGCTCAATAAGCTGCTCAAAGGCTTCCCGCATGGACTTCTCCCCGGAGAACTCCCGCACCACCACAAAACGGACTTTATTCTTCTGATTTTTGCTTTTTTCCATAGGCTACCTCCATAGAGAGACAGGCCGGACGGCAGCACCCGGCAACGAAGTCCGGCAACGAACCTCCAAAAACCTGTAAACTACCGTCTGGCCTGTAAATCTTACTTTGTGAATTTTCTTGAAAAATCTCGTTGCTTTCGTTGCCGGAGATAAAGATAAATATTAAAATACCCCTTATTTACTGGCTTTTCCCGTATCCAGACAGGGGAATTCCCGGCAACGAACCCGGCAACCAAGCGGCAACCATCCCGGCAACAGACCGCTGATTTTATGCGATCCACTCCTTCGGAAGCTCCAACTGGCGGCAATCTTCCTCGCTCAGTTCCACAAATCCATCTTCGTTGCCGGGCAGTTCGTTGCCGGAAACGTCCCGTTCCCAGCCCTTCTGCCTGCCGTATCCGGCGAACATCCTCGGATTAGAGAATGGCTTCCAGCCCGTCACCACCGTGTTCATGATCTCGTTGATATTGTGAAGCTGCCACCGCTTCGGCTCGTCATAGGTGTGGCCCAGCGCCTCCTTAAAAAGCTGTTTGGAACAGACCATGCTGCCGGTATAATGTTCCAGAAAGCCCTGTATTTGACCGGCCTCTGTGTCCTCCGGCATGAAATCCTTCTGCACCTCCACAAGCTGCCGCTGGATGGACTTGCTGAATTTCATGGAATAGTGGCCGCTGCGGTAAACCGTCATGGCCTCCGCCCAGACCTGCAACAGGTAGGCTCTGGAAGCGTCCTCGTCCTCCAAAATGTGAACCTCCGCTTTCTCCGGGTAAATCATGATGGGAAGGAAACGCCGGTTCCCGGCCCGGTCAAGGGGCAGGAAGTCCAGCGTGTTGGAAGAACCGCCGAACACGCACTGCCGCAGCCGGTCTTTGGGCTGGGCCTCATAGGGTGTGCGGTAGGTTTCTTTTTGGCGGCTGATAAAGGAGCGGATTTCCTCAATGCTTTTGGCGCTGCTGGTCGCCAGCATCTCCGACATCTCGATGATCCAATGGCCTTGCAGTTTCAAAAACACCCGGTCATCGTCCAACTTTTTCAGGTCATCGGAAAACCACTCGTCCCGGATTGCCAGCAGGCGGAAGAAGCTGGACTTGCCAGCCCCCTGTCCGCCCACCAGACAGAGCATTTCCTCGTATTTGGAGCCGGGGGAAAACACCCGCCGGATTGCGCCCAGCAGGAAGTGTTTCAGCATTTCCTCCACATAGTCGCTGACCTCCGCACCTAAGAAGTGATGGAGACAGGAGCGGATGCGGGGCGTCCCGTCCCACACAAGGCCGTTCAGCACATCCTGGATAGGATGGTAGCAATTCTCATTCGCCACGATGGACAGGGCCGCCGTCATTTTCTTCTCGCTGGTCAGGCCGTAATTCTGCTCAAAATAGAGAAGCAGATACTTCACATCCGTATCCGTCAGGGCGCTGGTACTCCTGCGCCAGCCCAAATCCCGCACGATGTCCACCCGGTCAGTCAGGAGGTTCAGCCGGATGGCGTCCCGCAGCAGCGGGTCATGGCAGAACACCGTCCGGCAGTTGCCGATGGTGTTGGCGGGCTGCCCCTTTTCCGTGACGGACAGGCTTTCCCGCACCTCGTCAACGCTCTGCTCCGGCGCTAAGGCTTCGGCTGCGCTCATGGCGGCCTGCCGGGTGGCTGGCGGTAAACTCTGATATTCGCTGCTCAATCTTCCTCACCTCTTTTCCGTATTCAGCGACCACGCAGGCCCGTTCCTCCATGCTGCCGGACAAGAGAATATCCAGCAGATACTCTGTGTATGGTTTCTTTTGCATGGCCTCCACAAACAGCGGGTTCCATGCTTCCTCCGGCGTCTGGGGGGCATATTCCTTTTCCCAGCGTTCCAGCAGATGCAGGTAATCGCACAGCACCCGGAAACATTTCTGCTCCGCCTGCCGGTAGCGCAGTTCCTCGCTGATTTTTCGCTTGACCGGCCTCCTGCGGGGCGGGTCATGGCCTTTGGCGTCAAAGCTGACTGAGAAATCCTCCGCCAGCTTCAAGGCCGCCTCTTTTTTGTTCAGCCCGAACAGACGGGCGGTAAAATCAATCACATCCCCGTCCGCCTGACAGCCAAAACAGTGGAACCGGCGGTCAACCTTCATGCTGGGATGTTTGTCATCATGGAAAGGACAGCAGGCCATCCCATTCCTGCCGACCTGCACCCCGTAAGATTCCGCAGCCTGCCTTGTAGGGACAGCCTGCTTCACCGCTTCAAACACATTCGATTTTCTCACCTCCAGACAGAGAAAAAGACACCCGGTTTCCGCAGAAAATCAGATGCCTTACAACTCCATATCCTGTTTCTTTGTAGGGGCAATCCGCCCCTCCCGTTCCCAACGCTCCCGGTTATCCCGGTCAGCGTTGATCTTTGCCTTTGCCAGCATATCCATAATGGATTCTTTGGCTTTCTTCTTGACCTGCTCCTTCCCGGCCTGCTTGACCTCCGGCTGCATCAGCGTCCGCTGGATTTTCGCCAGAGCAGTCTGCATGACATTTTTAATCTTGTTAATGACCCCATCCAGACGGGCAGCGGCGTACTCACGCTCCTTCTTTGGAGCCTTGCGCTCCGGCGACAACACCCATTTTTTCGTTTCCTCCACCAGACGAATATCTTCCTTATGCGTCTCCTGCCGGACGGTATCGGTCACGACCTCCACCGCCTTGTCATAGGCCGCATCGGAAACATCATCTAACAGAGTCTCCACGTCCTCGATTTTGAGCGTCAGTTCTTCCAGCTTCTGCTCCTGCGCCGCAAGCTGCTCCTTCTGCTTCATCAGGATATAATCCTGTTTTTCCAGATACTCCCTCCCGCCGTAGGACGGCTCCTGTTCCAGATGCAGCCCATGCCGTCTGGCGATGTCAAACAGGATCGTCCGGCAGACCGCATCAAAGGTCTGCTTGCGGTTGTTGTTCCGGCCTTTGGGATTCTCCGGGTTGGGGAGAGGGATGCCAAGTTCTTCCAGCGCCTTTTCCTGCTGGGGACACAGCTCCCCGTAGCGGTTCTCACAGTCAAAGACGTGCCGCTCATGGATGTGGGGCGTCCCCTCGTCCAGATGGAGCGCCCAGTCTAAGATGTGGATATGGGAACCGAAGCGGCGCTCAAATTCCTCATAAAACTCATTGACGATGGAAAAGAGCGTATCCGGCGGGACGGATTCTCCCATCGTGCCGATCTGGTAGATGCTTTCCTCCGGGCAGGTCTTGTTGTTTTTCAGCAAGTCCTCCACGGTGCGGTTGCGCTCCGTGTGCCGGGTTTTCTCATTCCGGGCGTTCTGAGCCTCCACATAGCCGCCGTAATGCTCGTAGTAATACATCCGCTCGATTTCCTCAAAGCTGAAATCCGGCTGCTCCGGGTTCTCCCGGAACTCATGGGTGGTAAAGCCCCGGTAGCAGTCCCAGTAGACATTCTGCCTTGCCCGTTCTGCGTCAATGTGTTCGCTGTTCTCCACATCGAACCGGCGGTCATTGTGACGGGGATTATAGGTGCCATGCTTGCCGGAGCGTCCATTGTGTCGTGTCAGTTTCAAACAGATTTCCTCCTTCCTGCAAAGATGCTGCGGGGCCGGGAAAGGGGCGGCGAAGCCGCAAATCCTGCGAATTTTGCGTCAGGTAATACCCAGTACGAGTTGACGCAGGCATCAACTCTCCCTGGGCAAGGCGTTTCACCCTTGACCCGATGGGGCGGCTGCCCTCAACCCGCCAATGGGCGTTGCCCCTTGACCCCAGCAGTGCGCTGCCGCCCCTGCACCCCGGCACAAAGGGCTGGCTGCCCTCTGTACTCCCGCACCGGCGAAGCTGGCTTCCACCGCAGAAGCGGTGTTTGCCAGTTTCACCGGCTCCGTATCCGCACATTTGCGCCCATAGGTGGGAAGTGGATACGGAATACGCCTGCGGGGATTGCCGGTCAAAACAGCGGGTGCAGACCCGCTATTTTTTCCGTAAACGCCCCGATTTCAGGCGATTTTTTCTTCCGCCCCTACCACCTGAAAGCCATGCTCCTTTGCGTAGGCGCTGGCGGCGGCTTTCCGTTCCTCGCTGTACGGCGGCACCAGCCGGATCGACAGCCGGGACTTGTCCAGCACATAGGTCACGCTGCCCTCCGGCGTGCTGCGCTCCAACCGGCACAGCAGCGGGTACTTCCGGCTGAAATCAGCCAGCCTGCGCTTCAAGCTGGCATTGAAGGTGTAGACGCTGGCAAGGTTCTCCGCCTCATTCCAGTTGATGATGGTTTCTTTCTCATACTTAGACAGCTTCCTCATACAAATCCTCCTCATAATCGGTGTAAGATTTCAGCACACGCAGGCTGCGCTTGAGACGGCGGTACTCGTCCATCTCCATGCGCAGATGGTGGTAAAAATCCTCGTACCAGCTTTCGTCCACCTCCGTCTCCACCTTCCGGGCCAGCCCCAGCATCCGGCGTTTGGCCTCCGGGTCAACTGTCAGTGCCGTCAGCCATTTCAGCCGTGTCACCGTATTGTGGTGGCTGGGACAGCCGTAAGCGTAGAGAATCTTCTTTTCTTTCATGCTCAGTGTCATAATGATTTCCTCCTTTTCTTCGCTGCGGAGCCATGCGCCCCGCATGATAAACTTGTTTCCTGTCCGCCGGTCTGCCTGCAAGCCGCTCCTGCCCGGAATTTCTCCCGGCGTATCGGCCTCTTTGGTGCGCTCGATTTCTGTCCTGGCGTCACTTCCCCGGAGGCCATACCCCTTGCAGCCGGTCATTCGATTTTCAAGGTTCTGTGCCTGTCTGCAAGAACCAGTTTACCGAAAAAAGAGGCCCTTTCCCGTATATCCAAAACGTCGGAAAAACGCTTGAAATCCGCATATTTCCACGCTTATGGAATCGTGCTATAATGGGTGTAATCACTGAAAAACGATAACGAGAAAGGGGGCTTTGGATGTACGCAAAGCTGACAATCCCGGAGCGGCTCAAAGACCTGCGGGTGGTGGACAAGCACCTGACGCTGGAACAACTGGCGGAGCAGACCGGCCTGTCTAAATCCGCGCTGGGAAAATACGAAACCGATGACTACAAGGACATCAGCCCGTTTGCGATTGCAACGCTGGCGGACTTTTACGGCGTGTCCACCGACTATCTGATGGGGCTAACGGAAAACAGGGAGATTTCCAACGCCGATGTGCAGTCCCTCCATCTGACCGATGAAATGATCGGCCTTTTACGGAGCGGTAAAATCAACAACCGGCTTCTCTGCGAACTGGCTGCCCACCCGAATTTCCGGCGGCTGATGATAGATATGGAAATCTGCATCGACCAGATCGCCAATATGCGGGTGGAGCAGATGAATCTGGTGATGGAGGCCACCCGGCAGACCGTCCTCAGCAAGTATGCGCCCGGAGAAGATGACCTCTATATGCGGACGCTGGAACTGGGGCAGGTGCAGGAAAGCGATTTTTACAGCCACGTTATGCACGATGATCTGGACAGCATCGTCCGGGACATCCGGGAAGCACACCGCAAGGACAAGACTACCGCCGACCCGCAGCCCACGCTGGATGACGTAAAGGAAAAATTTGAGCAGGCGCTGGAACAGGGCAGTCGGGAGGAAATGGCAATCCATGAATTTTGCGACAGGATGCAGATCCCGTTTGAGAAGATTTCCTCGGAGGACTTCTCGGCGTTTCTGCGGATACTGAGCCTGTCCAAGCTGCTCAAAAATCCCTACAACATGAGGGGAAAGGCCAGCCCCATCCCACCCAACCGCAAGGCCAGACGCAAGCAGAAGTAAAACCTACCGGGATTTGCCTTCTACATAAAAAGTATAGGTCTGGACACGGCAAAATCAGAGTGACTTACAGTACAGCTACCGGGCGTGTTTGTCACGGTTGGCGGCTGCAAGGGCAGCAAAAAAGGCCATCCACCGGTTGATCGGCAAATGACCTTTATGAAGCTGCATTCTGTTGTGGTGGTTGTGCCCAAAATGGGCACAGCCAAAAGTAGGTGTGATTTCGATTTTAGTCGGAGTCAAAATGACCCCGGCCACTTCATTGCACTAAAGTGGTAGCGGACATTTTGTCCACCACCACTTCATGAGATTAAAGTAATCGTACTCAAAACAGAACAGCTACAATATGGCAATTACGTTTTACCTCTCTGTGACACCTGCTCATGGACTTCCTGCTGGACAAGCAACCCCGCCGAAAAGCCGTATTTGAAGTGGCTTTCGTTTTCCTCACACTGGGCGATTGCCACCTGCTCCCGCAATTCTTCAACCAGTGCATAGTCCTCTTTGCTCAGGCGCTCCGATAAGGTGTCCATCAGATCGGCGCTGGCCTTAACTGCCTGCTTGAATCTCGGTGAATCAGCGACCACTGTTTCACAGGGATAAAATCTGCCGTTAAACATTTCTTCCAGAATCATGCGCCACCTCCCTCAGACAAAAATCATCTCAGACAGGATGATTTCCTCTGCCCGGCTGCGGATGCTGTTCATGGCTCCGACCCACGCAAGCTGATCACGGGCTTTCAGTTCCTCGGTGACACCCTCTGCCTCCTGCATCTGCGAGACGATACACGCCAGCCGGTCAGCGGCCTGTTCGTTCAGGTCAGCAAGATATGTCCAGAGTTTTCCCGACAGAAGCAGGGCGTTGTACTGGCCGGGCCGGTGTTCTTGCAGAAACGCTTTGTGCATCCGGCCCCACCGTCCAATGGGGCGGTTTTCCTCCGGCAGCTTCAGATCGGGGATGTAGTAGTCTCCCACCAGCGTGTAGCTGATGCCGTTTTGATGGATTTTATTTGGTAAATGCTCCATGTTCGACCTCCTGTATTCAGTTTTTTCAGAATCCAGTTGATCGTGTCCCTGTTCATGATAAATTCAAGGCAACTGAACTCTTCACGAACAAGTATGGCATATCTTACCCCGCTGTTTGTAAATTCAGTTGCACGATTAAAATCGTAGGGGAGCACATTGTGCTCCCGCATCAATGTTAAATGCGTGCGGACATACGGTTATGTAATTGCAGTGAGTTGAATTGGACCATCGCGTTAATTTTCCATTCTCCATTCTCAATTTTCAATTACTGCAACAAAAAAGGAACCCTCTTTCGAGGATTCCTTTTTATGCAACTTTGGTTTGTTAAGCGGAGAAATTACTCCTCAACCTTAACGTATACGCCGCCGTTACGGCAGGACTCGGTAGCAGCCTTAGCCATGAGAACCGGACGCAGGCCGTCGATAGCGCCGACAGCAGTCTCTGTATCGTTGTTGATTGCATCAACGAAGGAGATAACCTGGTTGATGAATGCCTGGT
>OLNN01002111.1_pt1 | contig 14753 bp, 9 predicted proteins | sample 1672141 | NCBI WGS metagenome assembly OLNN01 (sample SAMEA3136652, study PRJEB25190) | human gut metagenome | biome: human gut; feature: human-associated habitat; material: faeces | place: Austria | collected 2013 | reverse complement strand
GCTGCTTTCCCTCAACCTTGCCGACGAATCCTTCCCCGCCTGCAACGGCGGCTTTATTTTGCTGCCTGCTTTGAGCTGCATGATTTTGGAGCGGGAGAAAAAACAATAGTTTGTTCATCCTTCTTCTGTTTTTTTCACCGAACGGATATGGTATAATAAAATCGTACCAAAGAAATTTCCATCTGGAGGGATGATAATGCGAACATATTTGAATAAATCTCTTTCCCTGTTGCTGTGCGCTGCGCTGCTGGTTGCTCTGGCAGGCTGCTCTTCCAAGCCGCAACAGGAGCAGCAATCTGCTTTAACCGAAACGGAATCTGCGGCTCCAAACAGTGAAGAAGCGGCTTCTACTTCACAGCTGATCGACGATTTTGCAGAGGTCTGGGCTACAAAATGGAATGAGCTTGCCGACGACGTGGTGATGAGCGAGCAGATGGGACGCGCCTTTTTAGCGGATTTGGACAGCGACGGCGCTGATGAGCTGGTTTTCCTGTACGACGACTACCTGCGCTATCAGGGCATCGTTTACCGCTTGGGTGACTCCATCGAAGAGCTGGGCAGCTTTTCGGTGTCCAATCCCTCCCCTGAGCTGGAATTTTCCATCTATCAAAACGGTCAGGGAACCGTCCTCTATCACAAAGCGGTCATCACCCACGCAGGAGAGATGGGAACTGAAACGGAAGAAAGCTTTATTCGCCTGGAGGACGGCGCAGTGGTGCAGGACGGACTGTACTCCACCAGCGCCAACGGCACAGAAAACGGATGAGAGCAGAGTAGCAGCAGGAGAAATAAACGGGGAAACGTCTGAAAATCCGTCCCAACCTTGTTTTGAATGTTTGCGTCAGCCCCGGCAAGACAAGACGCCTTTTCTTCCCCGTAATCCGCCTCACCAGTCCTATCTTCTCAATCATCGACGGAACAAAGAACAATGCCACCATCAAGGAAACAGCCAGATTGATGATCACTACCGCTGCAAAGTCCTGCAGGTTGAGCCGTATCCTCTCGTCAAGGAAGAAAATGATAACAAGCGCACCCATCGTAGTGAGGGTTGCCGCCAACACCGACAGGAAGGCCTTGAGATTACGCCGGTGCAGAATGTGGTCGGTCATAACAATGGCACTGTCTATCACCAGATTCAGCGAGACAGTGATACCCGCCAGCGAATAAAGCTGCATCTCAAGTCCGAAGAGGTAGTAGAAGATAAGTGCCACCGCTATATTTACAGCCAGGCTGGTAACTATCAGAAAAAGATATTTCAACTTACGAGTAATGAGCCATACGAATACAAGCAGGATGAGTACCGTCAAACCGGTACGGAAGTAAATCTTGTCCAGTTCTTCCCGTATGTACTCGGTCGCATCATAGCTGGTATGCACTTCATATCCGACAGGAAGTACCTGCCGAACAGCTTCCATCTCGTCCATCACGGCACGGTTCAGTTGCAACTGGTTGGCAGTTTCTTCCGCAGTAATGGATAGATAGACGGAATTCAGCCCATTGATGCGGTAATAGCTTTGCGGCTCCTCCTCCATACGGACAGCCGACACCAGTTCGTCCAAGCGGAGCAGTTTCCCGTCGGTAGCCGTCACGGTGATGGCAGCAGGATTAAAACCAAGGGAGTTGCTCTCCGGCACCAGTGCCAGGCGTATCCATTCCCGGCTACCGTTACCTGTATCCACATTGTGCGTACCCAGAAATTCCTTCCGGTAATGCCGCTGTACTGCCTCGCTGATGTCCGATAGGGTCACACCCAGCAAGCGCAACTGTTCACTGTCATATTCCAGTCTCCACTCCATGGGCGTGGCACCGCTGAGTTCCACCTTATAGATACCCGGAATATTTGCCAGCCGCGGCTTGATATGCTCCTCGGCATACTGCTGAATCAATATCGGAGTGGAAGGGGCATTCAGTGTGAAGGACATGAAAGGGCGTGAGGCGTTCTCGTCGGGCACTTTCATGTGAATGGTGGGATAGCTGACACCTTCGGGCAATTGGGGCCACGTCTGCCGGATGATGGTGGAAGCTTCGAAGCGGACTGCCTCGACATCGGCATGCTTGTCCAGCTCCACAGTAATGTTGCCGTAGCCGTTGCCCGAGGTGGAGTTCAGCCGCTTCACTCCGCGGATACGCGCCAGCATGGATTCCAGCTTGCTGGTCACTTCCATCTCCACCACCCGCGACGAAGTGCCAGGCATGCTGAAACCCACCGTGAAGCCGGGCAGGCTGCGTGACGGATTCAGCTTGACGGGGAGCAGCGGTATCAACGCCACCCCTACCAAAGCAAGGCAGACAAACGCCACTATGACGGTGAAGGAAGAAACTCGTTTCATCAGTTATTATAATCAAATTTTTCCGACAGCGAAAATCCGCTGGCAAAGTCGTGCAACGTCAGTTTCCGTATCTTGTAATAATTCAGCCAGTAGTCCTGCAAGGCGGAGATGTAATTGCGTTGCGCTTCCTGCTGGCGGTTCAGCGAGAGGGTCAGGCTGTTGATGTCTGCCTTGCCGATAATGAAGCGCTGGCGGGTTTCGTTATACGCCAGGATGGCAAGGTCGAGGGCCTCTTCGGCACTGGCGACGAGGGCTTGCTGGACGTTGAAGTCGCTGACGGTCATGATAACCTCCTCCTCAATGCTGATTTCACTCTGCCGGGCAGAAGTCTTCACCACGTTCAGATTGTTCCTCGCCATGTTGTATTTGCCTTTCCTCACGCCCCAGTCCACCAGTGGAATGGAGACACTGACCGACACCATCTCCTGCTGCATGGGATGCCTGTATGCTTCACCGAATTTCTCTGCCACCTGGTTGAAGCCGACGCTGGCGTTGATGCTGGCGTTGAAGCGCGATTCCTTCTTCGTCTTGTCTACTGTCTGCTCGGCTTCCAGCACTTCCTGACGAAGCCCCAGAAATTCCGGATTGTTGGCTTGAGCGGCCAGCAAAGCCTCATCAACCGGTATGGTCAGCGCCCTCGGACGTCCCGGAAGCGACACCCTGATATCCGTGTTCTTCTCCATATTCAGAAAAGATGCCAACGAAAACATGGCGCGCTTCAAGGCACTGGCGGCATTCTGCAAAGTATTGCGGGCGTTCACCACGTCGAGTTTCAGCGTCAGCAGGTCGGCACGGCTGATGGCGGCTATTTTCAAGCGCTGCATGCCGATGCGGTAGAGGGTATCGGTGGAGACGGCATTGTCCTTGGCCAAGTCATATTCCGCCTGTGCCATGGCAAGCGCAAAGAAATAGGTCGTGGCCTGCTCGGATACTCGCTCTGCATTGTAAATATACTCCTTCTTCACCTTTTCGTACTTCAGCGGCTCAATCCTGCGTTCCCAACGGAAAGGATTGTAACCGACCAGACTCTGCGAGTAGCCCAAACGAACCGGAACACTGGTGAACTGGGTATACTTGTTTCCACCGAAGCTCCGCATATAGCCCAGCTCCGTATCCAGATAGAACGTACCGCCCGTCAAGTCGAAATTCTGTCTGACGGCAAGATTGCCGTATGCATAGAAGGATTGCTGGCTGCGATAGATGTCAAGGTCCTGTTCGGAGTCGTAACGCTTGGTGATATCGCGGTTGTACTGTGCCGGAGTCATGTTCAGCGTCAGGCTGGGAAGGCGGTTTGCCTTATAGGTGCGGTATTCCCAATAACCGGCCAGATACATGTTCTTGGTGCGGAAGGCTTCCAGCGAACTGTCATTCGCCAGGGCAATGGTCTGCTGCAAATCGAGCGTTATCCGCTGTTGGGCAAAAGCGGAAAGGGCTCCCAGACTGAACAAAAGTATAAGACTTAATTTCTTCATGCTCTTTCTTTTCTATAAATAAACCAATATATCAACGGGATGATGAACAGACTGACCAGTGTCCCCACGAACATCGCCCCAATCATCGCTATGGAAAGCGGCTTCTGCAGCTCCGAGCCCATGTCGAACGAGAACAGCAGCGGAACCATAGCGAAAATGGTGGTGAGCGATGTCATGATGATGGGCCGGAGCCTTCTGCGCCCCGCCTCGTGGATGGCCTCGAGCAACGGCATACCAGCCCTCCGTAATTCATTAATGGCATCCAGCTTTAGGATGGAGTCGTTGATGATGATACCGCACGTCACTATCAGTCCGATGGCAGACATCAGGTTCAAGGTATGCCCGCATATCCACAACAGAAGCAGGGCAAACGCCACATCTATCGGAATTTCCAGCAGCACGATGAGCGGCTGCACGAAGCTTTCGAACTGGGCGGCAAGAATGAAATACATCAGCAAGATAGAGATGAAAAGAATCACCACCAACTCGTCCAGCATCTGGCGGTTGGAGAAGAAACTGCCGGAGAAGGCCGTATCCCAGTCACCCGTGGCATCTGCCTCCCGCTTCACCTTTTCCATCAACTCCGGAGCATCGTCCACTTCATAGAAACGGAACGGTATATATTCACCGTTGCGTCCTGCCGTAATCGTTTTCAAATCCTCGGCCGGACGCACCTTTACCAGCTCCCGAAGCGGAATATGCTCCACTTCGCCCTTACTGTCCGGACGGGTCTGTATCAATGTCTGCTGCAGCACCTCATTCACTGTCCGCTCCTCGCCCACAATGCTGATAGGCAGGTATTGCTGGTAGGAATGGAGCATAGCTACGCTGTTCTCCTTGAACGCTGTCCGCAACGTACGGTAAAGCTCGTCATACGAAACGTCATAGAGCAACAGCTTTTCCTGCAGGATGCTTATGTCAAGCTGGTTCTCGAAAGCGATACCTACGGGCGCTGTCCCCGTAAGCTCCGCAAACTGTTGTTCCAGTCCGCGCAATTCTTCCGCCGCCGGCGCCTTCTCCTTGTTACGGGCATAAAGTTCCGCCACCACATCGGCCTCCCCGGTCACGAAAAGCTTCTCGAACACGGTTTCGGGTGGAGAAAAGGAGACTGTCGCCAACGGATATTCCCGCATCAACCACTCGCCCGCCTGCTTCTGCAAGGGAGCAATCCCGTCAGGCGAGGAAGTCTTGAAATACAATTCTGCCTCCGAAGAAGAGAGAGCCTGCTCACGGTTCAGCAGATAGTCCTGCTGGCCTATGGCAGCCGTCTGTTCCACAGTCTTGTCCAACAACTGTCCGAACAGTACATTCACACGATGCCGGTTCTCGTCCACATGTATATTTTCGTTCCATTCCACGTGGACTATCAGTTCATTCTGGTCTATCTGCGGCATACGCTCCTTGGCTATGGAATAGAACAGAAAGACACAAAGAGGAATAGAAACCACACAGAATATGATACTTACCGTCTTGTGGGAAAATACCCAGTCGATGCCCGCATCATAAAAACGGTCCAGCGTATGTTCCTTCAACGGATTGTTGATGCGGATGCGGGAGAACCACGACCTGCCGCGCAACCCCGTCCGGTAGACCAGCATATAGAGGACCGGCAGCAGCATGATACCCGTGAAGTAGGAAACCAGCAGCCCCACCGTAACAGAGAATGCCTGGTCGTAGAACAACGCCCCTGCAATGCCGCTCATGAATATCAGCGGCACAAATACGGCAATAGTGGTCAGCGACGAACTCAGCATGGGCGTAATCACCTCACTCGTTCCCGTCACGCAAGCCCGCCGCAACGAATAGCCCCGTTCGCGATACTGCGAAATGTTCTCCGTCACAATGATGCTGCTGTCAATCATCATACCCAACGCCAGGATTAATCCCGACAAAGAAATGATATTGAGTGACATCTTGAACAAGTAGAAGAACAGGAAGCAGATGACAATAGATACCACCATACTCAACCCGATGATGAACGGTGATTTGATGTCACCCAAGAAGAGTACCGCCACAATGCAGATGAACAGGAAACCCAACGACAAATTTTGCTGAAGATTGGAGATGGTATAGTCCAGCAACTCCGTCTGGTTACGGCTGATGCTAAAATCAATGTCGGGATATACTTTCTTGAAGTAGTCCATCGTACTGTTGATGGCAAGCTTCATGTCTTCCATATTCTCGTCCGCCTGCTTGATGACGGCAAGGGTAACGGCACGCTTGCCATTGCTCATGGAGACACCTTTCTCCTTGGCAGGAACAATCTCTACCCGGCAGAAGTCTCCCAAGCGGATGATACGTCCTTCCTTTCGCAGCAGGATGCCCTTCACGTCCTCCTCTGTCCGCAGCAGGGTGGAGAACTTAATGTTGTATTCGTAGTAGCCGTCGCGCACAGTCATGCTGCCCGGCTCCACGTTGTTTTGCGCCAGCACGTTTTCTATGTCTTCAATGGAGAGCCCCAACACAGCAAGCTTATCCGGGTCGGGCACAATCTGTAACTGGCGTTCGACCAAACCCGTGACATCCACCATTGCCACTTCCGCCAACTGCTCGATGCGACGCTTTATGACATTTTCGGCAAACTCGCACAAATCAAGAAACGCGCGTTCGTCCACCTTGCCGTATGCACTGTCGCTTTTTAGGGTCAGATTGAGGTAGAAGACAGGAATGTCCGTCGCACTTGCCTTTATCACCTTCGGGCGTTCGGCATCCTTGGGCAGATAGTTCATGGCGGCGTCAATCTTCTCGTTCACTTCTATGAAGGCAAGGTCGGTATTCGTACCGAAGTCGAAGCCCAGGCGGATGATGCCTGCACCATCGCGCGTCTCGCTGTCCATGTCCTTCAGTTTCGCCACCTGGATGAGCTGCTGCCGCAGAGGTTTCACCACCGTATTCTCTAATTCACGCGCCGAGGTATTCTGCGCCGACACCTGCACTGTAATTTCCGGGATGGCAATATCGGGCAGCAAGGATACCGGCAAGGTGAAGTAAGTCACCAGCCCGACAATGAAGCATGCTGTAAATGCCATCAGTACGGCAATAGGCCGCTGTATCAAAAACTTTATCAATTGAACTATGAATTTTGAATTACCACTTATCACTCATTATCTATCAACCACCTTCACCGATGCTTCATGTGCCAGATTCACATTTCCCGTCACAATGACCGTATCGCCTTCTTTCAGGGCATCGTCGGCCATACTATAGCTTTCCGCATTCTCCAGACCGGTCTGCACATAGTTCCACTGCGCCTTTCCGTCTTTCAGGGTAAACACCACCTGCTTGCCCGAACGCAACACCACGGCACTCTTCGGGATTACAAGCTGTCCGCCCAGAGAGCGGTGCACGTTCACCCTCACGTTCATCCCACTGAACAGCCGTCCCTTGCCATTGACGGCAGCCTTCACCTTAACCATCCCCTTGTCATCCACCAGAGGATTGATTTGGGTGATGCGCCCCTCCTGCCTAAAGCCGGCATCCGAATAAGGGGTAACAATCACCTTGTCGCCACTCTTTATCAACGGCAGTTCGCTTTCCAGCACCGTGAAGTCCACCTCCATACCTTGAGTGCCGATAATGGAGCAGAAGGCTTCCGAGGTACTTGCCTCGTTGAACGGTTTGGAGAACAGGTTCGCCACTACCCCGTCAAAAGGCGCAACCAGCGTGGCGTGTTCCTCTTCATACGCGGCAAGCTCATACTGGGCGAGGCTCTGGTCGTAACCGCTCCTCACGCGGGCCAGCTTCATGATGTCAGCAGGTACTTTGGAGGCATCACCCACCGGATAGCCTTGCCCTATCAATACGTCCTGCAGCTCAAGTTCCGCTTTGTCCAGAGCATCCTTGGCTTGCGCGGTCTTGTTCTTCAGACGGAACTTATCCAGTTCGGCAAGTTTCTGCCCTTTGCGCACCGGGGCACCGTTCTTCACGTAGATGTGTGCCACTACACCGGTGGTCTCAAAACGCAAATCCGCCATGGCACCGGCGGTTACTTTTCCGTTGCTCACCAGTTCATGCTCAAAGGTCGCCCGCTTCAGGACTTTCACGGTCACTTCATTGCTTTCACTTGGCAGGACGGTTGCCACCCCTTCCTCGGACTCTTTTCCCTTTCCGGCATCGGAGCAGGCGGCAAGCAGGGCAACGGCCATGCATAGCAGGTATCGATAGTTCTGTGTCTTCATATTCATACTCAATTATAAATTGATAAAATTAATCGTTTCAAAAAAACGAACCGATATTTGCATGTGGACACTTTTTTCATAGCACTTTAGCAATTAGTTCGCTCATTATTAACACTTTCCGTTTTTATTCATCTTTTTTGATATGGACAAAAATAAGCTGAATCTTTTTTATTTCCTCCCTCATCTGTCGTATTGCCGTAGAATGCACTTTTGGCTCTTTCGTCAATACCATCCACTTCATTTTTTCAAACTTGTCCGGTTGCCTGAAGCTTGGTTCCGCATAAAGTTTCGCAAGCAGGTAATAAGGGTAAATACGTCCCGGCAACCGATGGGTGGAACGGATAAACCAGTCTTCCGCTGACAAGCAGTCACCCATCTGCTGATAGTTCTTGCCTATCACATTCAGTATCATGGGGTCACAACTACGCTGTAAAGCTTCTTTCAAAATACGGTTGGATTTACTGAACTGCTGCTGCTTGTGCAATCCATGCCCATATTCGAACAAGAAAGATGCCCGGTCCCTCAACAGAGGATAAAGACGTCCATACTCTTTCTCTGCCGATTGATACGCACCTGCATTATACAGCACCCGAGCATTCATCCACTCCCGGCAGGCCTGCTCCACTTGCAAGTCATTCTTCAGGCGAAGACCGCCAATGATGCCTACTGATACAGCCAGCCCCAACCATTGCCAACGGTCGGCACCGGACAAGCATGCCACAAGCAATCCTCCAAATGTAACGATAAATACCGGAAGTTGTAGCGGATAGGAGGAAAAAGAGAATATCATCAAGGAAAGAATAGCCCCACAGATACCATAACGTCCTTTACGGACTCCCCTATACAAACACAGCACGACCACAACCAATAGACATACCGCCAAAGGAATGCCCAGTTCGACCGCAGCCTGCAGATATTCATTGAATGCATATTCCGGACTTCCCGCCACACGTTCCTCCCACGGTTCATAATCACCTGCTGCAAAATAAGTCTCCTGCGCATTTCCATAGGCTGCTGCGAAATTATGAATCCCATATCCGGTCAACGGCTTTTCTGCAATGGCACGACAAGTTATCTTCCACATGAAAAGACGGCCACGTGCAGAATCGGGTTTCAAGACAAACAGTAAATAGCCCGCCAATAGCAAGACACAGAATCCACCGACCACTACCATCACCACACGCTGCCTTTGCTGCTGCCATAATAATCTGAACTTATCCGTCCAATCCATATGCCAAGCATATACACACAGACAGGAAACTCCTGCCGCCAACCATGCCGAACGGCTCATTCCTGCCGGAAGCACACAAAGGATAAGCAGCATCACACCACCAGCGACCATAGTTCCAGCCTTATCCATCACCTTTTCCCATCTTCTTCCATCATTCCGGTCAGAGCAGAGAATCTCCCCCCTCTTGGTCAGCCATTGATACAGACAGACCGGAAGTATCATGGCCAAATAGCCGGAATAAGGCCCCGGATTGAAGAAAGAACCTGTCAATACATACAAGGAATGGTTGGACACAGCATAACCATAAAGCTGCCTCAATCCCCAAACAGCCTCAATGCCCCCCAGCATTACCAATACCCACGAAACCGGTATAAAAAGAAAATACCTTTTTTCCATCATCAATCCAGCCATCAACAGACATCCTGCAACTACCAATGCACTTTTATCGAAATAGAGCCATTGCCCTATAACATCAGCTACAGGAAGTCCGGAAGAAACGTTACATGCCAAAGACAATAAAACTATACAAGCAATGTAGACCAAACTTCCAGTCAATAGATTACGTACATTATTCATTCTATCTATCAAATATTCAATAGTATTCTATAATTCACCAAAAGATTTGTTTCCCGTCTTTATATTCAAAAATCCGTTCATCTTTACCGGCTGTGTGATTCTTCAGATAAAATAAAGCACCTTGAAACCCTGAATAGACAATAGAATCTGACACAGCCATTTGCCGCCCGACAGAATTCCATTTTCCTCCACCCCAATAAAACAATTCATACAAATTACCTTTATAAATAAAATTCACCTCATTACGAGGAGTATACACCACCTTCTCCACACGATGGGGACTTCCAAAGTCCATCCCGGTCCATCCTCCATCCGGATGTATATAATCAAATGAAGTATCCGGATTACCGTCAAATGCGTTCAAATATTCATGTGTATTGTCTTCAAAACTTCCCGGAGTACCTATGATTTCCCCATATAGAGGTATGGTATCTTCCGTATTCTCATAAAAAGCCAGTTCCGAGATATTACAGAAACATCCGTCAGCACCCTTATAGCGCATATACCGATACGGTTTATCAGACTTCAACCGGGCCACAGTATATAGCCGATACGGAGCCTCCTTTATCAAAAGTAGAGTATCCTTCCACCCAAAGTCTGCCCGGTCGCTTCCTTCCACTACTCCCCCAATCATCCGGTCATTGAAAAGAACACTCAAAGTAAGATGGCACTTCCTATACAAGACCAATTCCTGCTTTTCAGCTTCCGGAACAATGAACCGTATCTTTCCGGTTTCACGCTCCAGAAGAAAAGGAGAAGATACTGCAGCGTATTCCTTTCCGTTCCAGGCAGCCAGCGTAAAGACCGCCCCGCCTCCCACATCCTCAAAACGAGCCTCCCCCTTCTTAAAGAAAGTATATCCTATAGGTTGCCATTGTAGTCTGTTGGCAAGGCACAAATACACCATATCCCCCTCACGAAACTGTCCGGAAAGCAAAGAATCCGGAAGAGCTACAGTCCAATTCCTGCTACCGGTATAAAGTGCAGTGACATCGCGGAAGAACGGACGTCGGAATGCCGGGTAAACATCGGAATATTTCCCCAGTTTCCGTACCGCCTCCTTATCAATACTATAGGTTGCCCGGTACATTTTTCCCCTCGAAATGCTATATTCTTCCGCTTTGCTCCATACTTCTTCATAAGGAAGATTTGCAATGTATGTCTTTCCTTCCTTATCCAAAACAAAATTCCAGAAATGAGAGGCATTGTTGTCTCCTAATACCATCACCCTATCTACTCCGCACGGAATGCCCAATGCCCGCAACACATATATCATGGCATCCGTAAACTCTCGGCAACTGCCCGTATGCCATTTCAGTACATCCGGTCCCAAATGAGGCCCCACCGGAAAAAGAGCCGTATTCCGGTAGTTCGCTTTCCGCAACGTATCCATCAACAACTGGGCGGCAACCTTAGGATTATCAGCCTCATCTGTCTTCCTGAATTCATCCAAAATCGGGCTATAGCACTCATAAATTTCTTTGCGCCAGAGAGAAAGCGGCTCATCCCCTATTCTATAAGGCAATATATATTCGCAGAAAGTATCAAAATCAACATGCTTTCCCCAAGGTTGCTCCCGCCAGACTTTGAATGCCCATTCTATATGATTGACCAAAAAAGCGGAATCCACCGTCATAATGTCCCTCTTATAAGTCAATTGATTTATAGAAAATTCTCCATCTGCTCTTTTCAAGGAATCAATCAACTCTTGCACATGCCTGGAATAAGGAAATGAAACGTATTCACTGAAATACTTCCTGTAATTCTCCAAGGCCTTTCCCTCGTAAGCACCATGAAAAGGCATATTCTCTATCAGAAAACAAGCAGCACGATATTTGTCACCGTCCTCTTCCTTGTAACGGTCCAGTACCTTTTGCAACTCCGCACGGTTATCACCGGCAAGATTCAAAGCTGTGTCCAACCACTGATTTTCCGAAGAACAAGCCATAAACAGACCTGCTGTAAACCATACCCATACACACCAATGTTTCATATCACTATTCCATTTTTTTCTATTCCAATCTGAAAGACAATCCAATCAATCCTTACAATCCGATACAAATACCTGCTTACCATCTTCCATATGAAATATCAGTTCTTCTTCTCCACGGGTACTGTCATGCAAATAGAGCAAAGCTCCCGATGGTATCCCGTCATATGGCAGAAAAGGTTTTTCTGCCATTTTCTTCCCCAATGAGTTCCAACAGCCCTCTCCCCAATAGAAGAGTTCATAACAATCCCCTATCCTGACAAAGTTATCATCGTTACGGGGCATATACATAAAATTGTCTATAGTAACAACCTTTCCAAAATCCACCGTTACACTTGCACCGGGTTTTGATGAAATGAAATACGACAACGGTTCATTATCATAGACCTGATAGGCAAAAGTATTTGCTGTGGCTGGAGCATCTCCCCAACTGTCTATAGGGACAATCTCTTCCTCTCCTTTATAAAAATGCATTTCGGCAACTTCCGCATATCCCTCTGCCGAAGAACAAAAACGGGCATAGCGACCCCTTACCGGTTTCTCAAGAATAACGTGATTATAATTGATACCGGGCGTATCTTTCACAGTACACAACAACTCCGCATTTTTAAAATCCTTATCACAAGCCGCCTCAAAATGCCCGTCTTTTATCCCTCCCATATAGTTCCTGATACGTTCCGAAAGAGGGTATTTCCGATACAATTCAGCAGAATAGCACTTGGAGGTATCTGCAACATAAGGATGTATATCCTTGCCATCAAAATAAAAAGGATTTCCAATAGGGCGATACTGCCCGTTTGCGAATGCCAACAATATATAAACCTGCCTCGAAGCCAAATTCCTGAAAAGCGCTTTTCCACTTTCTACCTTAGTAAAATCTATTCCCCGCCACCCATAAGCACTGAACAACCCCACATAAACATAATTCCCGTCCATCCCTTCTACCGGCAGTTCCAGATTCGAATCAAAATAATTATCCGACACTTTTCTTGCAAACACATCCTTAAAAGCAGCCGGTACGGACCGGTTCCGCATAAAATCGCCATCCATGTCCCATTGTCTGCCAAAACACCGGCGGTAAACCACGCTCGGGCGCCGACTGTCAATATAGAAACTTCCCCGTTTCGGCTTCCGGGAAGGGAAAGTAAAAGGAAGGCAGACACCCGTTACATCCCTCACCACATTCCACACATGCCCTTTCCGTGTTTCCGCATTGAAAGTATAGAAATCATAGGCTACCGGGACGCCGATGGCCCGCATCACATAAATCATAAAATCACAAGCATCCTGACACTTGCCGATACGATTATGCAGCAGGTACTCTCCTCCCAAATGCGGATAGTTAAAGACCCATGTAAACCGGTAAGGGTCTTCCTTCTGCAAATACTCCCAAACTACGCTAATCGCCTCCACTACATCGATACCCGTATAAACCTCGTCCAGCAAAAAGGAATAACGGTCATGGTATATCTGCCGCCAGTTGTCCGGAGTCTCATTTCCGATACGATAGGGAAGCAGCCATTCACAGAAATCTGCAAAAGAAAGGGAAGCATTCCACGGACGCTTTTTCCAACCATCAAAAGCCAAATCAATGTTATTTATCAAGAATTCAGCCCTTATATTCAGTACATCCGGTTTTCTCTGCAATCCGGAAGGGGTATAATAATCCCAATCCGGTACGGCAGTATCCTTCAGCATCACCCCATAAGCATCTGCCGAAGCCAGCACTGTTTTCAAAGAATCCAGTTCTTCACCTTCAAGGGCATAGTGATAAGGCATATTTTCTATCAAGAAACAAGCGGCTTTATATTTTTCAGGCTCATCTTTATAATGTTCCAGTACCTTTTCCAGTTCGCCTTTGTTGGTTGCAGCACACTCCAGTGCGTACTCCAATCTGCCGGAAGCATTGCAAGCCTCCAATATCCCGGCAATCAATAATATCCAGAGCAATTTAAACAGAACTTTCATCTTAGTCTATTCTTTTAAAGATACGTTTCCATCTCATTTTTCCAGTATTCGGGCTGACGGACTTCCATACCAGCCATGCCCTTCCCACTATAAATGGTTCCGGCAGTAATCCCCAGTAGCGGGAATCTTTTGAATTCACCATCTTGTCACCCGAAACAAAATAATAGTTCTCACAGAAGCGGTAATTGTGTATCACACTGTCCCCCAGCAGAACCGAATCTCCATGCAATGTCAGTTTCTTTTTCTGTTCCCACTCTATCACGTTCCGATACAGCAACCGTGTTTCCGGATTCATTCCTACCACGCTGCCTTTGGCCGGTATATAAAGAGGCCCAAACTCGCTGATAGTCCACCCATTACAGCCACCATCGGGAAAGCTCTTAAGAACAAGGCCCCGTTCCTCCGTCATGCCCGAAGATATCAATTTACCTAATTCCTCCTGCGCCTGCACATTTCCTGCGATACCATCAAATCCGGACACACGATAATGTGTATTCCTTATCTCCAACGTATCACCCGGCACGGCGATACAGCGCTTCACGTAATACAACATCACGTCCAGCGCAATGTTGTCCCACCTGCCCGGATAAGGAAAATTGAACACTAGTACATCATTCCGCTGAAAATTTCTCCATCCGGACATACGGTGCATCCTCACCTCCTTTTTCTCCACGGCATCAAGCACATTGAATAGGCGTGCTCCACCCGAACATTTATCCACCAGAATACAATCCCCCGCCAGCAACGACGGTTCCATCGAGTCCGACGGTATCTTGAAGGAGGTCACCACAAACACCTGCAATACTATCAGTATCACAACAAGCAGGCACAGACAGAATAATACGTTTGTTATTCCATTCAACCATTTTTTCAATTGCAGCCGCTCCTTCATCCCATCAATCAGTTATTTTGCATCCCCACTAATCTTCAAAACCAACGGAGAATTTTCTGTATTGCAATATACCGTTATCGTCTTGTCGAAGTGCTCCGGATGTTCGGCTTTATAAA
>OLNN01002104.1_pt1 | contig 14791 bp, 9 predicted proteins | sample 1672141 | NCBI WGS metagenome assembly OLNN01 (sample SAMEA3136652, study PRJEB25190) | human gut metagenome | biome: human gut; feature: human-associated habitat; material: faeces | place: Austria | collected 2013 | reverse complement strand
GGCAACACAAAAATTTTATATTTTTTTAATTGTCTACTTGACGGGATGCACACCACGTAATATTTCCGCTCACCGGCTACAGAGAGTTCTGCTGCTTCTTCTCTCTTTTTCTCCTTTTTGTACAAATTCCAAAGAACAATTACTAACAGAACCAACAATAGAAAGAACAGAAAAGATATTTCTCGTTCCTTTATATATCCCAATATCATACTCATTCAAAATCTGCCCCATTTATAAAATATTTAGCTATTTTCATTGAAATGTCCAACTATCCATTTATATGGTATCACAAGATAATGCAAAACTCAATATTTGACATTTTCTGATTTGCGAAGCAAAACTGATGTTCTCGAAGGGCAGCCGAGCAATAGAACCCCTATATGCCCTATTTCCTAATCACACTAATACAGGTGCCGAGACAGTCTACTTCATCCATTCGCCGAAGCAGCATATCTTTCCCTCTTCCATTCAGGCATTTTAAACAGTACATTTCTCCTTCCATTTTAAAATAGCGGAAATAAGCTTTCATTCCATCTGTAAAGACGGCGCATTCTCCTAATTCAGGAAAACGATTCTCTAATAATATCCTGTCTCCTTTACAATATGCAGGAGCAAAGTTATTATTAGTAATCTCAATAGCCAGATAAACCTTTTTAATCATTGTGTATTCGTCTTCTACCGTACAACTATTGTAATCAATACCATCTCCAATACGGCCTACTGGAATAAAACATGGGATTCTGTGTTTCATTTTACGCAAATTCAATCTTTCTTTTCTTGCTGCCTTACATTCTAACCGGGCAACTAAACGAATAATTGCCTTTCCATGATTCCCACACTCTCTATAATTTTCAAGAAGTTCTTCCTCTATGCCCTCCTGTCCTTCTGAATTCTCCGCCTCTTCCTCTGTCGTACTCATATCTTTTAATAAATACTCAACGGTAACTTCAAGCGCACTTGCTAATTGAAAAGCAGTCGATACTTTTGGATCTTTTACTTTTCTATAATAAATATTACGCAATGTCTCAAATGGAACTCCAGAAAGTTCCGCCAAATCCGTAAGGGATATATCCCTCTCAATCATTAATTCTCGAATCTTATCACTGAACATCTTGTCTCCCACGGGTCATTACTGACATAACTTTTTAAAAACTTTTATAATTGTTATGTTATTCCTAATATTTTATTATGTCAATATACATATTAAAATGTAAAAGATAACAAAAAGGAAAGGGATATAATATATGTCTAACGTTTTTATTGATTTTGCGGGAATTTTCCATGTTAAAGATGACCTTTTCAGATTTATCGACACTATGGAAGATCATCAAAAAGTACTTATTTTTACTATAAACAGTGAAAATGATTTTAAAAATGTTTTACGCATCGAAACCTCAGGAATTCAAAAACTTTTGATGCAAATCGGAATTCCCGCTAATATGCTTGGTTTTTCTTACATAGTAACCGCATTAGAACTTATCGCACTTGATCCTGATTATTTAAACCACATTACAAAAGGGTTATATGTCGATGTTGCTAAAAAATGTTCGAGTACAGCCGCCCGGGTCGAACGAAACATTCGGCATGCAATTGAAATTGGATTTTTAAAAGGTGATTTAGAAGAGATTGAGAAAATTTTTCATTGCTCCTCTTATTCAGATAAAGGAGCTCCGACGAATTCTAAGTTCCTTGCGGAGGTTTATTATTATATGGTGAATAATGAATTGTAGTTTACTGTTCCATTCGGTAAGCAAATGGCTAAACAGACGAATCCATGAAATAAAATAATCCATATCTGCGACTAAAGCCACAGATATGGATTATTTTATTTCATGGATTCGTCTGTTTGTCCGTTATTTAATGAATTAAATCATCATTGTCTATGTTCCACAGAAGCAATCAGTTCTCCACCCTGTTCGTCAATGACAATCGTATCCTGTGGATATACCTCGCCGGAAAGTATCATTCTCGCAGCAAGGGTATCGACATGTTTTGTCAGATATCTCTTCAATGGACGTGCACCGTATGCCGGTTCGTATCCATGTTCGATAACATAACTCTTGGCAGCATCGGTAAGATGAATAGAAAGTTCCTTGTCTTCAAGACGTTTGTTGACATCGGCAAGCATAAGCTCAATAATGCCTCCGATATTGTCTTTGGTAAGAGGTTTAAACATGATAATCTCATCAAGACGATTCAAAAACTCTGGTCTAAAGTGGGAACGCAGGTCATTCATGACCATAGTTTCTGCATCGGTCTTGATGTTGCCATTTTCATCGATTCCTTCGAGCAGATACTGGGAACCGATATTGGAGGTCATGATTAATATCGTGTTCTTAAAATCTACTGTTCTGCCCTGAGAATCGGTGATGTGCCCATCATCAAGTACCTGTAATAGCACATTAAATACATCGGGATGTGCCTTTTCTATTTCATCAAAAAGAACAACTGAGTATGGTTTTCTTCTGACGGCTTCGGTAAGCTGACCGCCCTCTTCATATCCTACATATCCTGGAGGCGCTCCGATCAGGCGAGATACGGAATATTTCTCCATATACTCACTCATATCAATACGAACCATGTTCTGTTCGTTATCAAACAGGCTTGCGGCAAGTGCTTTCGCAAGTTCTGTCTTACCTACACCAGTAGGTCCGAGGAACATAAAGGAACCGATTGGCTTTGTCGGATCTTTAATTCCTGCTTTCGAACGGATAATGGCTTCAGTAACCTTTTCCACACCTTCATCCTGACCGACAACTCGTTTATGGAGTTCCTTATCAAGATTCAATGTCTTATTTCTCTCACTCTCGGTAAGTTTTGCTACCGGAATACCCGTCCAGCGGCTGATGATCGTTGCGATTTCATCATCAGTTACAGATTCATGAACCATAGAAGATTCTCTCTTCTTTGCACTTTCTTCCGCTTCCTCTAACTGTCTTTGCAATTCTGGCAATTTACCATATTGTAATTCTGCTGCTTTATTTAAATCATAATTGCGCTGTGCAATCTGAATCTCATTATTTAAACTTTCGATTTCTTCCTTTAACTTGGAAACACGCTCTACTGCGGATTTCTCCTGATCCCAGGAAGCCTTTTTCGACTTAAATTCCTCACGTAATTCGGCGAGTTCCTTTTGCAGATTTTCAAGACGTTCTACACTAAGACGATCCGTTTCTTTCTTTAAGGCTGCTTCCTCGATTTCTAACTGCATAATCTTTCTCTGCACTTCATCAAGGTCGGCCGGAAGGGAATCTAATTCTGTCTTAATCATCGCACATGCTTCATCCACAAGGTCGATTGCCTTATCTGGGAGGAAACGGTCGGTAATATAACGGTTAGATAAAACAGCGGCACTTACTAAGGCACTGTCTGCAATCTTTACACCGTGATATACTTCGTAGCGGTCTTTTAATCCTCTCAAAATAGAAATCGTATCTTCTACCGTAGGTTCATCGACCATAACCGGCTGAAAACGACGCTCCAATGCGGCATCTTTTTCAATATACTGACGGTATTCATTCAGTGTTGTAGCACCGATACAGTGAAGTTCCCCTCTGGCAAGCATTGGCTTTAACAGGTTTCCGGCATCCATCGCACCGTCGGTCTTACCAGCACCAACAATCGTGTGCAGCTCATCAATGAATAAAAGAATCTGTCCATCGCTGGCTTTGATTTCTTCAAGAACTGCTTTTAAACGTTCCTCAAACTCACCACGATATTTCGCTCCTGCTACTAAAGAACCCATATCAAGGGCAAATAATTTCTTATCCTTTAAAGAATCTGGCACATCACCTTTCACGATACGCTGTGCAAGACCTTCAACAACAGCTGTTTTACCAACACCAGGTTCACCAATCAATACCGGGTTATTCTTTGTCTTTCTGGAAAGAATACGAACGACATTACGAATCTCGCTGTCTCGTCCGATAACCGGGTCAAGCTTCTGCTGTTTAGCTCTCTCTACAAGGTCATAACCATACTTCTCCAATGTCTCATAAGTGGCTTCTGGGTTATCACTGACAACCTTCTGGTTACCTCTTACTGTAGACAATGCCTGAAGAAAACGCTCTCTTGTAATTCCATATGCCTGAAACAATTTCTTAATCTCTGTATTCGGATACTTCATTAAAGAAAGGAAAAGATGCTCTACAGAAACATACTCATCTCCCATTGCCTTAGCTTCATCCTCCGCACTCACAAGTACCTGATTCAAAGACTTACTGATATAAGTCTGTCCACCGGAAACTTTTGGCTTCTTCTCAACTGCCTGCTGTACCTGTGACAGAAATGCTTCTTTATTCACTTCCATCTTTTCAATTAATTTTAAAATCAGGCTATCCTCAATCGTAAGCAGGCTATATAAAAAATGTTCCTGATCGATTTCCGGGCTGCCATACTGATAAGCCAGTTTCTCACAGTTATTTACTGCTTCTAATGACTTTTGCGTAAATTTATTTATATTCATATAAGTTCCTCCTAACCCGAAGATGCTTATTTGTTCTACACTTCGTATAACATATATATATCACTATCTGTTAGCCATGTCAAGAGACGAGTGCTAATTTTTTGAGATTTTTTGGTGAAGCTTTGATTTTACGGGCTTCACAGGGATTTCTCACTTGCTTTCGCACTCGATTTTCTTGATTTGACCACATTTTTACGACAAGTCTTTGGAAAAATATATTCGTCTGATTTTCTTACCACATTTTACGACACAGTTTTATTGTGGGATAAGAATGTCATTAATGATTAACACACAGATTGCTGGAAATGCGTAATGCAATAGTAAAATATCACAAAAATCGAATGCAAATTTTGTAATGGGTTATGCGCTTAACCTTTGTAAATTCCACATTTATAATGTACCATATAATCATAATATTGCAGAAGAAGGGATGAAAAAGGATATTTTCTTATGATAAAAATGACATCTGATATCAAAGAAATTCCGGTATTTGCATCCATGTGGAATATGGATGGACTGATTCTGATTAGATTTTGTAAAGTTGATTATGAAAATCTTAGAAATCCGATATAATTGATTACCGCAAATTTATATTCTAATACCTTTTCCTGTTTGTTATCACCCAAGTGCCACATCCAGAATCATCATTAAACTAAACCCAACTGCAAAGAAAACCGTACCAATATCCGAGTGCTCTCCCTGCGACATTTCAGGGATTAGTTCTTCAACCACGACATAAAGCATAGCTCCTGCTGCAAAGCTCAGCAAATATGGTAATGCCGGGATTATCAGCTGTGCAGCAATAATTGTCAATACTGCGCCAATCGGTTCGACCACCCCTGAAAGTACACCACCTAAAAATGCCTTTCCCTTACTTTCTCCCTCTGCCCTAAGCGGCATGGATATAATTGCTCCTTCCGGGAAATTCTGAATAGCAATTCCAAGTGATAACGCAAGTGCACTTGTTGCTGTAATCTGTGCATTTCCAGCAAGAAATCCTGCATACATTACACCGACTGCCATACCTTCAGGGATGTTATGTAATGTAACTGCCAACACCATCATTGTAGTACGGCCAAGCCTGCTTTTCGGTCCCTCTGCCTGATCACTTCCAACATGAAGATGCGGAATCAAATGATCAAGTGTGAGTAAAAACAATATACCAATCCAGAACCCAGCAACTGCCGGAACAAATGACAAATCTCCCATCTTCTCCGATTGTTTCATGGCCGGAATTAGAAGACTCCAGATTGAAGCAGCAACCATTACACCTGCTGCAAATCCTGTAAGTGCACGTTGCACTGATTTGCTAAATGTTGTTCTCATAAAAAACACACATGCTGCACCCAGCGTTGTTCCAACAAATGGAATCAATATGTCAAAAAAAGTATTCATTCGCTTTTCACTTTCCTTTCTTTAAAACCGGAATAACTACTATTTTGTAGTCCTTCATACTATTTTTGATATTAGTTGCAACTAACCATTATGTATAAAAGAAACCATGCGAAAGTAAAACTGTAATTCCACACGGTTTTTTTCTGTCTTTTTAGTATATCACTTACGGAATGATATAACAACAGAATTCTTTTTCATTCTGCTATACCTCTGTTATTCTTTTCCCGGTCGCTGACACATCTGCTTACCATCACAGAATTTTCGGATTGTATCCATCAGTTCCGGTACATTTAATGGTTTTGACAGATGTGCATTCATCCCTGCCTCCATCGTCTTTTTTTTATCTTCTGCAAAAGCATTGGCTGTCATAGCTATAATCGGTATGCACGCTTTATCCTTATCTGGCAAATTTCTGATTGTCTGTGTTGCTTTATAACCGTCCATTTGCGGCATCTGGATATCCATGAAGATCATATCATATGTTCCTGCCGGCATTTTCAGTATTCTGTTCACACACTGAATACCATTCTCCACACGTTCTATCCTAAGACCGGCACGCTCAAGTATTGCCTCTGCAATCTCTGCATTTAAATCATTATCCTCCGCTAAAAGGATATTCCTGCCTTCAAGGATTTCATTTCCTGTTCCAGACTCTTCAATATGCTTTTTTACATAATATCTTTCATCCGCTATCCTGTGTTTTAATGTAACTGTAAAGGTACTGCCCTTGCCAAGCTCACTCTCTACATCTATTGTTCCACCAAGCAGGTCAACATAATTCTTGACTATTGACATGCCCAGTCCGGTTCCTGCGATTTTGCTCTTTGTGGTGTTCTTCTCACGCGTGAATGCTTCGAAAATCTTTGTCAGATAATCCTGACTCATACCGATTCCGGTATCGCTGATTCTGATCCTCACTATCATGTATCCAGACTCATCACAAGGTAATTCATCTACATATACCATAACAGAACCACCTGCTGGAGTATATTTTATAGCATTGCTCAGAATATTGACCAATATTTCTTTTACCTTGGTAACATCTGTCAATACATGCTCATGCTCTACATTCATCGTGTAATGAAGCGAAATATTCTTTTTCCTTGCTTTCTCATCAAATACTGCAAACAAAGATTTCCAGACATCTTCAATCCGGCAGTAATTCTCATCAATCTCCATCCTTCCGCTCTCAATCCGGGCCATATCCAATACATTATTTATGATTGACAGAAGAAGATTTCCAGACTGCTGCAGTTTTTCCAGATGTTCCAAAACTTCAGGTATGTCTTTTCCATTTAGTTCATTCTCCATAAGCTGTGCATAACCCAGAATTACATTCATAGGAGTACGGATATCATGTGACATATTGTTAAGAAAACTGGTCTTTGCGAGACTGGCATCCTCTGCTTTTTTCAAAGCGATTTCCAGTTTCTCATTAAGTTTTTGTGTATCATTTGCAGCAAGCTTTGCGGCAGCTTCTGCTTTCCTTGCCTTGCGTAAAAGTACGAGGATAATAACAATGATGCTGAGTGCAGAGAATCCTGTGGCGAGAAAAAAAGCAAGCATATTGTCTTTTACAAAGTCCAAAAATGTTACCTTATCTGCCGTACTGTCATAGATAGCAAGTGCGCTTGTAAGCATGCCAGACGGCATGCCCTTTAAAGTTTTATTCAGTATCGACAAAAGAGTTTCCTCTCCACCTTTTACTGCAAAGCATGCCTCCATTGTTTTTGTAAGTGGAACACTCTTGAAATCTCGATTGTTATCATATACCATCGCCTGACTTGCTCCCATGAGAAAACAGTCTGCTTTTTCATTAGTAATCATTTCAGCAGCCTCCTCAAACGAATCATAATCCACAAGATTCCATTGTGGATAACTAAAGGTAAGCTGCTGTTTTAAAGCTTCTTTTTCCTTTGGCACAGCTACTGTATACACATTACCCTCGTCAAAATTTTTCTCATCAGTTACTGCCATAAGATTGTAGGTCCAGGCTGTGTTTGTAAGTGCATAGCCTTTTTTTTCTGCAATATCAGGATTTCTGCCGGCATAAAAAATCATGTCAATTTCATGATTCTGCAGTGCCTGAAGCATTTCATCATAATCATCATAGTCCTGTATATTAAATTTCAGCGTCTGATTTCCCAGACAGTCTTTGGCATAGGAGACATATTCTGGTAGCATACCGGTAAGTTTTCCAGTTGTTTCGTCCATGGAAAAGATTGCCGGATCATTGTTCAAAAATCCCATCCGGATGTCACCATGTTCTTCCAGCCAGGATTTTTCTCCACCTGTAAGACTCTGATTATAATCAAGAGTAAAATACAAAAGCATCAATCTCATGATTCGCTAATTTCTTTTCGACATCATTATCATTATTCACATTTACATGCTCTGTATGTATACCATTTTTATTTTCCCATTCTGTCAGCATAATTTCTGGCTCTGTATCCATGAGCACACCTACACGTTTCCCGTCCATAAACTTAAAATCAGACATCCCAATATCCATATTCGATAAATCAGCATAAAGAATATATTTTTCCTCACCCATCGGTTCATCCGAAAAAAGCATCTTTTGTGCACGTTCATCGCTGTAAGAGATATCACCCATAATATCAATCTCACCATTTTCAAGCTTATCAAAACAGTCAGACCAGTCACATTTCACATACTCAAATTTCCATTCGGTATAACCTGCCAGAGCCTGCATGAGTTCGTAGCCATATCCTCGTCTTACACCGTTTTTGTCGACATAATTAAAGGTATCCTCAAATGAGCCGACACGAATGGTCTGTGCCTGTTTTTCATCATTATTCGTTTCAGCGGCCTGGCTGTGTACTGATAACATCATCCACATTCCCAGAACTAGCAATATACATACAAATAGTACGGCTGATTTTTTTCTACTTTTATCCATATTCCTTATTTCCTTTATCCGTGCGGATTTTCTGAAGTTCCAAACACCTGATCAAACACGCTCTAATCCAGCAGGTTGTTGTGTAAAGTACTGATTAACTCTTCTATAACTATCGGTTTGGATAAGAATCCATCCATGCCATATTCCAAGGCTTTCTTCCTGTCCTCATCAAAGGCATTAGCAGTCATGGCAAGGATGGTGATTCCCGACAGTGCCGGATCATCCAGCGCACGAATCTGACGGGTGGCCTCGTATCCATTCATTACCGGCATCTGCACATCCATCAGCACCAGATCATACTTACCTGGAGTCGAATTCTTAACTTTCTCCACTGCCTCTGCGCCATTTTCGGCAGTATCAACCAGAAATCCATATTCTTTCAGAATTTCCACCGCAATTTCACTGTTCAGTTCGTTATCTTCCACAAGTAGTATACATCTGCCTCTGAAATCTGAACCTGCTTCTGGAAGAATTGAATCTTCTACTTCAGCCTGACTCTGGCCGATAGCAGTCATCAAGGTATCTCTGATATCTGACATGAACAGCGGTTTCGCACAGAATGCAGTCACCCCTGCTGCTCTGGCTTCTGCCTCGATATCTGACCAATCATATGCGGTCAGGATAATGATCGGTGTATCATCACCAAGGCTGCGGATCTGTCGGGTGACTTCAATACCATTCATATCTGGCAGACGCCAGTCAATGATATAAGCGTGGAACGCATCTCCCAGTTCCATAGACTGCCGTGCACGGAGAACAGCTTCCTTGCCGGAAAGTGTCCATTCCGAACGCATTCCGACCCTTACAAGCATTTTTGTCACACTGTCGCAGGTATTAAAGTCATCATCTACAACCAGTGCCTTAAGCCCTTCCAGTTCTGCGATTTTCTCTATACGTTGGCGCTCAGACTGAATCCGTAATGGCAGACAGACAATAAATTCGGTACCTTTGCCCTGTTCTGTCTGAACCTCAATAGTTCCGCCCATCATATCCACAATATTCTTGGTGATTGCCATGCCAAGCCCTGTGCCCTGGGTTCTGCTCACAGTGGAAGTCCTCTCCCTCTCAAAAGGAGAAAAAATTTTCTGCACGAATTCCTGACTCATACCGATTCCGGTATCCTTTACCCGGATCTCATACAGCTTACTGCCTTTTACTGCCTTCGGATACTGTTTCAGCCGGACAGAAACGGTTCCTCCTGCAGGTGTAAACTTAACCGCATTAGACAAAAGATTCAGCAGCACCTGGTTCAGCCGAGTCTTGTCACAGTAAACATCTTCATTTGTAACATCCATGACATCCATATAAAGTTCCAGCTGCTTCGCATGGATTTGCCCACTGATGATCGTCTTCAGATCATGAAGCACATCCGACAGACTGACCTCTGTCTCTTCCAGATGTATCTTTCCACTCTCAATCCGGCTCATATCCAGTATATCATTGATCAATGAGAGCAGATGGTTACTGGAGGAAAGAATCTTACCCAGATAATCCTGGACTCTTTCCTGATTATCAATATTACTTACAGCCAGTGTGGTAAAACCGATAATCGCATTCATTGGTGTCCGGATATCGTGAGACATATTAGAAAGGAAAGTACTCTTTGCCTGGTTTGCTGTCTCCGCCGCATGTACCGCCTCAGAGAGTGCCTGGTTCATTTTCCAGTCAGAGGTACGATCCGACATAACCAGGATATATTTTCTTTTCCCGTTTACCTGACTGCCCATTACAATATTATGGAACCAGCGTTTTTCCCCTGTCTTCAGATGAACATATTCAAAATCCCATTCCCTCTGCTCATGGACCTGGATTTTCTCCATATAATTTTTCTCTGGATCTTCCTGTTCCTCTGGATGTAGTTTTCCCAGGATACAAATATCTTTACGAATCTGTTCTACCGTAATACCCAGCAGCTTTTCCGCATTTGGGCTGACGTAATCTGCCTGATATGTTTTTGCATCCAGCATCAGAAAGACGTCATCTACATTCATTGAAAGCTTTTGAAACAGCTCGTCCCTGTACAGAATCTCCGTATCCTTTTTCCTGAGGTTTATTCTGCCTTTTTGAATAATAAAACTAATAAGTAAAGCAGCAATACAGAGCACGACCGCACCAACAAGAAGTATCGTACTACGCTGCAGACTGTTCATACTGGCATTGACGATATCCGCCTGGACAAGTCCCAAAAACATCCAGTCCTGAATATCTGATTTTTCATAGACCAGATAATAGTTTCTTCCATCCAGATTTAGCAGCATTGCATCGGTACGTCTTGCTTTAAACTTCTCTGAAAGTTCATTAATTTCTTTTTCGGACATATCAGAATGCTCTCTCAGAACACCGAAGAAATTATACACGTTCCCCCATGCCTCAGAAGAATGATCAACCACAACACGGCCATCAGGATGAACAACAAAACTCTGGGCATTTCCATCAAAAGCAGAAATATCCAGTACATCTACGATATCAGAGTTTTCATAAGCAATGGCAATGGCATCATATTCAAATCCCTGATAAATTCCATGAGCCTTAGCTGTGGCAAAAACAAGCAGCTGGGATTTTCCGGGAACCGCTGCATTCGCTATCACATCATTTCCCTGCCTGATCTCATCTTCAATATTTTCCTGTAATCCAAGGTAGCCGGTTTCCCCTGTTGCCATCTTATAGTTCCCGTCAGCTGACAGAAAAAAGAAGTCTAAAAAGCCGGTATCTTCCTGCGCTTTCTTTATATAATCCCGAATTTCATCTTCGCTGGAAATATCCTGCAGATTCTCACCCCACATATGAAGATAGTTCAGATTCTTATCTGTCAGTTCCCTCAGCATATTATCAGACTGATGAAAAACTTCCGTCAGATGAGAAACACTTTCCTCATAAATAGTTTTCGATACAAATCCAAAATATCGGAAAACTATCAACACAATTCCAAGAGAAACTGCAATAAAGACAGCTATCCTTAACCGTTTTCTCATGACAGTCTTCTCTCTTTTTGTATTATGATTCTTAATGCCCATCCTTCTCACCTCAAAGTCATGTAGTCTTCAGGCTCTGCAAGAACGGCATCACCATCTGAAATATATCCTGTCCATGTATCATCCACAGAGGTATTTCCTCCATCAAACACAATATTATCATCTGCCGGATAAGCCTCCATGTGTTTTGGTATCGCAAGACAGGTTACCGTGAAAGTATCATTATCCTGAATTTGTTTTCCGTCCTTTGTAACTTTGCTCAATGTATAATCATCATCTGTTTCTTTGACTTCTACAGAAATACCACTGAGCACAGGCAGAGAGCCTCGGTTAAACGGAGTAAATCCACCCTCATAGCCTTCTACAAAGTTTTTAACTGCCTCTTTCAGTTCGGCTCCGCTCATTTTGCTGCTGTAAGCTGAAAGTTCGTTCGGCATGATCATATCGCCCGCCATTTTTTCAGTATATCCGGCTTTCAGCACGTTTCCCGTAAAGCTGTTTCCGGTTGCGATCAGCACATCTGATCCATAAATACCGCGCAGCGTGTTTGCCATAACAGAATATGCGGCATTTCCTCCACTACTATGGAAACGGTTTGAATAAGACTTCTGTGAATCCAAGACTACTTTTTCAGAAGTGGATTCCTCCTCAAGAAGCTGAGAATCAAATGACTGATAAGCCTGCCCTGCATCGTATTCTCCTGATATCATCTTCGAAACCACATCCTTAGAAACAGAGAAAAAGTCATTTGACGCTATGCGGATATACATATGGTTTTCTTCGATCACAGGTCTCACATCCTTCAGATATTCCGTAAGCCGGAGATCTACATCCTGACTGTAGCTTAACAAATCCTGTCCATCATAAACGATTCTATTCTGCGCATCCGCTGAAAGCATTGTGTCCAGTACCTTCATTGCTTTCTTTCGACGTGTCTCATCCTTTGTCAGATTGCTATTTAAAGCCACCTGGAAATATGGCGTAGTCATAATCCATTTTTCACCGTTTTCCTGAAAGAATGGAAGAAAGGTTGTGTTAATGCCCTGATCCTGAAACATTTTTACACCAGCAGAGGTGCCAAAGTACATAGCAAGCTTGCCACTTTGATACATCTCAACGATATCATCATAATTCATATCCAGATCATCCTGGCTCAGCCCGGTATCCTGAATGAACTGCTCCATGCGCCCAAAAGCCTTTGGCCAGACTGTATTGTCCAGGCCTTCTCTCTTTGTATTATCCGGGTCACTGTAGGTAGTACGCCACTTTCGTCCGTCCACGGAAGACAGTTCTGATGCTGACAAACCCTGCAGTGTTTCCATACAGGTATAATCATAATAATAGTCTGCTGTAAATCCACGAATTCCCACTTTGTCAAATGCCTGGCAGGCAGAGACAAAACTTTCGTAATCTGTTGGAAGAGGGATATCATACTTTTCAAAAAGGTCTTTGTTCACTACAAAACCATGTGCATCCGCACACACCGGAAGCCAGTTTACGCTTCCATCCTCATTCATAAAATTGCTGAGGTAGGTATCATAAACAGCACCAGCAACATTGGTTGTAGAAAGATCCATCAGATTGTCTTTCAGGGGACTCGCGTCATGCAGTGAGAAACGACAGCAGGTTATAATATCCGGCAATCCACCATTTTCATTCAGAAATTTGTAGAAATCCAGATCATTATTCCCTACGACAAATTCAACATTGATATCCGGGAGCTGTTCCTGAATGTATGGTGCATATTTTTCATAGAGGTTTGTGCTCCATAAATACACAGTAATTGTTTCTGCATCTTCTTTTTCCGCACTTTTGCTGCCACATCCTGACAGAAGTGATATACTCATCACCATCATTAAAAGTACAGCTAAAACTCTGTTCCATTTTTTCTTTCTCATTACGAATCCCCCTTCTGAGACTATTTTTCAAACATGCTCTAATGCACCAATTTATGAATTATCTTTACCAATAGTTTTACATCAAAAGGTTTTGCGATATGTTCATTCATTCCTGCTTCTTTTGCTCTTAGCCTGTCCTCCGTGAATGCATTTGCTGTCATCGCAATAATCGGAATCACCTTTGCATCCTCCCTGTCCAGAGACCTAATCATCTTTGTGGCTTCATATCCATTCATGACTGGCATCATAATATCCATAAGAATAGCATCAAATTCACCAGATTCACTTTTTCTGAATAGCTCAACAGTTTCCTCGCCATTCCATGCTTTGGACACCTCAGCACCTTCATTCTGAAGCACAAATTCAGCGATTTCCATATTCAGCTCATTATCTTCCGCCAGAAGAATATGCAGCCCCTTTATAGATTTTTCGGATACATCCGCCTGTTCTTCACGTATATCCACATCCAGATCTATTTTAAATGGAACCCGGATCACAAATGTCGTCCCTATGCCTTCTGCGCTTTCAAAGGTAATCGTTCCACCCATTTTCTCAATCAGTTTCTTTGAAATCGGCATTCCCAGACCTGTTCCGGAAAATCTTGTGCGGCTTCCTGCATGTTCCTGTGCAAATGGTTCAAAAATATGTTTTTGGAACTCTTCTGCCATTCCGATTCCGGTATCCCGACAGACAAATTCCATCGTCGTCATTTCCGGCTGTCCAGATGGAATTTCAATGCAGCTGATATAGATATGTCCGTTTTCTCTGTTATATTTCATCGCATTGGACAGAATATTCATCATCACACGTTTCACATACCTTGGACTTCCAATAAGATCACGGTGTGTGATTTCTTTTTTCTCCCACACAATTTGGAGATTCTGTTCTGCAGCCACCTGCTCGATTACAACAAATACTTCCCTGTAAATACTGCTCAGATTAAATGGAATCTCTTCCAGAACGATTTCACCTGACTCAAGCTTACTCATATCCAGAACATCATTTACCAGTTCCAGCAACAGATTGGATGCCTCTTTCACCTTTGTCCTGTATTCCTTCTGCTTCTCCATATCATCTGCATAATGATCTGCCATATTTACCATGCCGCAGATTCCATTGATCGGAGTCCGGATATCATGGC
>OLNN01002100.1_pt1 | contig 14808 bp, 10 predicted proteins | sample 1672141 | NCBI WGS metagenome assembly OLNN01 (sample SAMEA3136652, study PRJEB25190) | human gut metagenome | biome: human gut; feature: human-associated habitat; material: faeces | place: Austria | collected 2013 | reverse complement strand
GATCTGGCAGTGGATGTTGGCCCGCAGGGCCTGCTCCGGCCACGGGGAGCAAAATAACCAAACTGGAAAAATAATCGTACAATAGTCCAAAATGTGCCAATTTGGAACGTTCGAGAACTGATTTTTGCGCCGAATAAGTCATACTTATAATAGGCGGATTTTTGTTTATGCAGCAGGTTTAAGATGTTGGATTTATTCTGCTAAAACGCAGTCCTACTCTCTGCCGGTCACGGCATCCAAGCCAACGCCCTGTTTTTGCTGCCCGGTATTTTCCGGCGGAGAACGGCAAAGTTTTTTTACTTGAAACGGTGCGCGGATACGATATAATAAGGATGGATAGAAAAATAACATTCGAGCAGCTCTAAGGTTCTGCTGCCCGGAAAGGAGCTTACTGTTATGCGCTATACCATCAGTGAGATGGCATCTCTGCTTGGTGTCACAACCCATACTTTGCGCTACTATGAAAAAATGGGCCTGATCCGTCCCGAGGTCAACGAGGATACCGGCTACCGTTACTATACAGTCACTGATACCCGGCGGTTCAACCTGTGCAGGGAACTGCGGGCGGCAGAGCTCTCGCTGGAAGAATGCCGGGAGCTGATCGGCGCACCCACGGTGGAGCAGAGCGACGCCATGTTCAACCATCAGATCGCCCAGCTGCGGCGCAGGCAGGTGCTGGACGAACTGGCCATCCGTTTTTTGGAACACAAGCGGGAGCAGTACCGTACACTGGAACAGAATGCCGGGCGCATCTGGGTGCAGAATTTCCCGGAAATGTGGCGACTGACCTTCTCACAGGAAGAAGCAGCAGACCGGGATAAAGAATTGCAGCAGGAAAAGGCTGAATGGCTGGAATGTATGCCTGCGACCCGCTGGGTGAGCCGCCTGCCCCGGCGGGTGATGGAGCAGTTTCGGGTGGGACGCAACGAGTACGACTACGGCCTTATGATTGAGGCCGATGCCGCCCGCAGGCTGGGGCTGAAGCGCACAAAGCATGTGGAGGTGGTGTGCGGCGGAGACTATCTGACTACCATTTGGAAAAAGGATTATCGCGGGTCCTTTGGGTGGGACTCGCTGGACGACCTGCATGCGGAAATCGTGTAGCGCGGGTTCCGTGCGGTGGGCGAGACCTTCAGCAGCATCGCTGCTAGCCGGGAGCAGCCCGATGGGAGCATCGTGAATTACCATCTGACGCGGACAAAAATATATACATAAAATTGCAATATCACGAGAATTTGTTATATCAGACAAATTCTTGTGATATTTTTGTCAAAATAGCCCTTGACCTTCGCGCTGCTCTAACGTGTAAGCTTTGTTTATCAAGTAACAAAGTCTGCGGACTTTGCTGCCAAACACGGATCACACGAAGAAAAAGAAAAGGCAAGGAGAGCTATTATGAGCGAAAAGATTTCCCGTCGCAACTTCCTGCGCACTGCTACCTTGGGTGCAGCTGCCGCAGGCCTGCTGGCCGGCTGCGGCAACAGCGCAGCTTCTGGCAGCACCGCTGCCAGCACTGCTGCCGGTACCTATACCGCAGGCACCTACAGCGCCACTGCTACCGGTATCAACACCACAACGCCTGTCACTGTGACCATGACCTTCAATGCAGATACCATTACCGATGTGCAGATCGATGTGGCAAACGAAACCAAGGGTTACGGTGCCGATATCGCCGATGAGATGGTGAAGAAGATCTTGGATGCACAGTCCAGCGAGGTGGATGGCCACTCCGGCGCTACCATCACCTCCGACGCCATCAAAAAGGCTGCCGAGAGCTGCATCAATCAGGCCAAGGGCGTGGCCGTTGCCCCCACCGAGGCCAACAAGGCCGAGACCGTTGTCCCCGACGGCCTGAGCGTGGAGGAAGTGGAGTCCTCTGTGTGCGAGCTGGGCGACATCACCCCCGACGAGACCAAGGACTTTGACGTGGTCGTCGTGGGTGCCGGTGCTGCCGGTGTGCCCGCCGCAGGCTGGGCTGCCGAGCTGGGCGGCCATGTGGCTCTGCTGCAGAAGCAGAGCATCGTGGTCAGCCAGGGCAACTGCGGTTCCGCCATCATCAAGTCCAAGTCCACCGACGCGGGCAAGAAGATGTGGGTGCACATGACCAACGGCCTGTGCGACTGGCGCGCTGATACCAGCCTGCTGAACGCCTACGTCGAGAACTCCGAAGAGGCCCTGATGTGGTATCTGAACCGCGCCGGTCTGACCGACCAGACCGAGTACGGCGACGGCAGCCTTGTGGACAGCAACAAGGATCCCTCCAGCCTGCTGCACAACGACGAGAAGGAGATCTTCGCCTACATGTGCACCAGCCAGGATCTGACCGGCGTGTGGAAGGACCGCATGGACACCTACGACTTCGGCGATGAGCACTGCTACTTCTTTGCTCCGTGGATCGGCCCCAAGCCCAAGAACGTGGGCGACGTGCTGGCCACTGTGCTGGAGAACGTGCAGGCCAAGAACTCCAATCTGGAGGCCTTCTTCAACACCCCCGCCGTCAAGCTGGTGCATGAGAACGGCAAGGTGACCGGCGTCATCGCAAAGGACGAAAACGGCAAGTACATCCAGTTCAACGCTTCCAAGGGCGTCATTCTGGCCACCGGCGACTACATGAACAACGAGGCCATGGTCAAGCGCTGGTGCCCCGATGTGGACGGCTTCGACAAGAAGCAGTACCAGAAGACCGGCGACGGCCACATCATGGCCATCGATGCAGGTGCAAAGATGGAAAATCTGGGCCACACCAAGATGATGCACGACTTCGACTCCGGCCTGATGTACGAGGAACCGTTCCTGTACGTCAACATGGAGGGCAAGCGCTTCTGCAACGAGGACACCGGCTTTGTCTACATGGGCAACATCACCAAGTATCTGCCCCGCTACAACGGTGCCAACGTGGATGCCAACCACCCGGACGGCTCTCTGGGCTGGTACTGCCAGATCTACGACAGCGACTACATGAGCTACGCCAACGGCCCCATCCCCGAGCAGGTGATGACCAAGTACATCCCCGGTGCCGTGGAGAACCCGCAGGGCGTGTTCACCAACCTCATCGATACCTACAAGGCCGACACCATCGAAGAACTGGCCGGTCTGCTGGGCGTGCCTGCAGACGAGCTGCAGAAGACCATCGACCGCTACAACGAGCTGTGCGACAAGGGCGCTGACGTGGACTTCGGTAAGAAGAGCGCTTACATGCACAAGATCGTCACCGCTCCCTTCTGGGGCATCCGCAAGCACATCCGCGTGTCCTCCATCGACAGCGGCGTGAACACCAACGCCAACGGCCAGGCTCTGGACGCTGACGGCAAGGTCATCGAGGGCCTGTACTGCGTGGGCAACGTGGGCGGCGTGTTCTACGGCGGCGCGGACTATCCGTTCCACCAGACCGGCCTGTCCCTGGGCCGCTGCTACACCTTCGGCATGCTGGCCGCAAAGCACGCCATGGGCAAGTAAGCCGCAGGAAATAACACCATAAAAGAAGAAGGCCGCCGGGCAGGAGAAGGTTTCCTGCCCGGCGGCTTTTTGCTGCCGGAAAAAAGTGGAAATAATGCCTGAAACTTGAGCGGGATTGTTGTGAATGTGACGATTTTGGTACGATTTTGGGACGCTTGGTTTACACCGCCCCGGAAAGCGTGGTATAGTTAAACGGATAAGCAGCAGTGGGTGCCGCTGTGGGAAAAGCGAGGAGAGCGTTACGATGAAAAAGCACATTCGAGCATTCGTCAGTCTGCTGTGCGCTGCGGCGCTGGCACTGGGTTGTGCATCCTGCGGCGGCGCAGCGCAGAGCACCGGAAAATCCGGCGGCACCGCCGGGGTGACCCATATCACCGTGTGGAACTATTACAATGGTGACCAGCTGGAAAGCTTCAACAAGCTGGTGGACCAGTTCAACGAGACCACCGGCCGCGAAAAGGGCATCCGGGTGGAAAGTGCCAGCCAGGGCAGCATGAGCGACCTGGAGACCAACGTGATGGATGCGGCCCAGGGCAAGGTGGGTGCTGCGGCCATGCCCAACATCTTCTCGGCCTATGCTGACACCGCCTATGCGCTGGACCAGATGGGCATGCTGGTGGACCTGAGCCAGTACCTTACCGAGGACGAGCGCGCCCAGTATGTGCAGGGCTACCTGGACGAAGGCGACTTTGACGGCGACGGCAGCATGAAGATCTTCCCGGTGGCAAAATCCACCGAGCTGATGTTCCTGAACGAGACCGACTGGGAGAAGTTTGCCCAGGCCACCGGTGCCGTCTACGACGACCTTTCCACCGTGGAAGGGCTGGTGGCCACTGCCGGTGCCTATTATGACTGGACCGACGTCCAGACGCCGGAGCCGGACGACGGCAAGGCTCTGTTCGGCCGCGACGCCATGGCCAACTACATGCTGGTGGGGGCCCGGCAGCTGGGCGACACCCTGTTCGAGGTGCAGGACGGAAAGATGACCTTGAACTTTGACAAGGACGTAGCCCGCAAGCTGTGGGACAACTACTATGTGCCCTTCGTCAAGGGGTGGTTTGCCGCTATCGGCCGCTTCCGCAGCGATGATATCAAGGTGGGCAATGTGCTGGCCTATGTGGGTTCCAGCTCCAGCGCCACCTTCTTCCCCGCGCAGGTCATGGTGAACGACACCGAGAGCTACGACATCGACATGACGGTGCTGCCCAGCCCGAAGTTTGCGGGCGGCGAGGATGTGGCCGTGCAGCAGGGTGCCGGTATGGTGGTCACCGCCGGTACGGAGGAAGAGATCAATGCCTCGGTGGAGTTCCTCAAGTGGTTCACCCAGCCGGAACACAACATCTCCTTCTCGGTGGACTCCGGCTACCTGCCGGTGACCACGGCTGCCAACGACATGGAGGCCATCAAGACCAGCGGCCTGGAACTGAGCCCGAAGATGGAGCGCATCCTCTCGAATGCAGTCCAGAGCGTAAAGAACAACACCCTTTATACGCCAAGTGCCTTTGTGGGCGGCAGCAAGGCCCGCAAGGTGTTGGAATACAGCCTGAGCGATCTTGCCTCTGCCGACCGTGCAACGGTGCAGGAGCGGGTGGCCGCAGGCCAGCCCGCCGCCGACGCGGAAGCGGAGTTCCTCACCGACGAATACTTTGATGCCTGGTATGGGGGCATCTGCACTGCACTGGAGAAGTACGCCGGCTGAGCGTAACGACCGGAAACCGACAGGAAAAGGGGGAAGTGCCATGAAGCCTGCCGAAAAGTACCGTGCGTGGAAAGCGCACCGGCCCGAGAAGCCGATCTTCCGCACCATCCTCTTTTCCATGATGGCGGTGCTGCTGGTGGAGGTGATCCTGCTGTCGACCGGCATCGGCCTGACCAATGTGTCCGGGCGGCTGAACCAGAACGCCAAGCAGATCGTGAACATGCAGGTGCGCAACCGCGCCAGCTACCTGCAGGATATGCTGATCAAGGCACAGGAGCTCACCGACATTTCCACCACCATCAACAACCTGACCCAGCAGATGCTGCAGGACGGCACCATTTCGCTGGACACGATGGACCAGAGCAGCGAGGCCGCTGACCCCCTGATGGAGGCCGCCGCGCCCTATCTGGTGAGTGCACTGCGCGCCCGCCCCGTGACCGGCATCTTTCTTATGATCAACACCCACGACCTTGTGGAAAAGGAAGTGGGCAGCCCCATGCCCAGCATCTATCTGCGGGATCTGGACCCGGATGCCCGCCCCTCGGAGCGCAAAGCCGACCTGATGATCGAGCGTTCCAGTGCGGCAGTGGTCAAGAAGCTGGGTATCACCACCGACAAAAGCTGGAGCACCGCCCTGAATTACCGCGGCCTGACCAGCGGCGGCTTTGTGTGCACCGTGTTCCAGACCGCCTGGGAGGATGACGGAAAGCTGGACGCCGCCGACTACGGCCGCTGGCTCACCCAGGCCTACAAGCTCACCGGTGACGAGCGCACGGCCATTGCCTACTCCCAGCCCCTCATCCTGCCGGACGGCACCGTGTACGGCGTCATCGGTGTGGAGATCCTGACCAGCTATCTGGAAACCAAGATGCCGTATCAGGAGCTGCAGGACGGCGGGCAGGGTACCTATCTGCTGGTGTCCACAACGTCGGGCCTGTCGGACCCGGAACTGTTCCTGACGCTGACGGCGGGCGACGGACTGGATGCCAACGTCATCGACGCGGGCGTGGAAAAGATCACCTGCCGGCAGACGGACGGCGAACGCTGGCTGACGCTGAACAACGAGACCGGCTATGCGGCGGTCCAGAATCTGGACCTGTACAGCCGCAACGCGCCCTTCTCCAACGAAAAGTGGCTGCTGGTGGGCACGGTGCGCAGCAGCATCCTGTTCCGCTTTGCCCACACCGTGCAGCAGGTCATCACCTCTGCGGTGCTCCTCACCCTGCTGCTGGGGGCTGTGAGCAGCCTGCTGGTGTCCCACGGTCTGGCCCGCCCCGCCGAGCAGCTCTACTGCGAGGTGCTGGCAGCCAACGGCAAACAGACCTTCCCCAAGTTTTCGCACACCGGCATCCGGGAGCTGGACCGCTTTGCGGAGGCCATCACCCAGCTGAACAGCAGCCTTGTGACCAACTCCACCAAGTTTTTGCGCATCATGGACATGGCCAGTGTGGAGCTGGGCGGCTACGAGCTGCGGTATGACACCGGCAGTGTGTATGTGACCAAAAACTTCTTTGCCCTGCTGGGTGCCCCGGAGGTGGACGGCAGCAGCCTGACCGTGCGCACCTTTGGAGAACTGCTGGAGCACATCCAGCTGGTCCGCCCCTGCACCGTCAACGCGGAGGGGGACAAGGTGCTGACCGTGGTGCAGGGCGGCCGCACCCGCTATATCATGCTGCGGGTCACCACCGAGGACCGGGTGCAGGTGGGTCTGGCCGAGGATGTGACCGCCGCTACCCAGGAGCGCCTGCGCATCGAGCGGGAGCGCGACTACGACGTCCTCACCGGCCTGTACAACCGGCAGGCATTCCACCGCGTGAGTCATGAACTGTTCCAGAATCCGGAGCGGCTGGGCGTGGCAGCCTTGCTGATGATGGACCTGGACGACCTCAAGCACATCAACGACACCTACGGCCACGACTGGGGCGACCACTATATCCAGAACACCGGCCGCTGCATTGCGGAGCACAGCCCGCCGGGCACCGTGTGCGCCCGCCTGTCCGGCGACGAGTTCCTGCTGCTGTTCTACGGCTATCCCGGCCGGGAGCAGCTGCGCGAAAAGCTGGAAGCACTGACCCGCGCCATGCAGCAGGCCGTGGTGGTACTGCCCAGCGGCAGCGACCTGCACATCAGTATTTCCGGCGGCGTGGCCTGGTACCCGGAGGATGGCCGGGACATCGAGACCCTGAAAAAATATGCAGACTTTGCCATGTATCAGGTCAAGCACTCCACCAAGGGGCAGATGAAGGACTTTGACATCGGCGTGTACAATCAGGAGGCCTACATCGCCCGCACCCGGCGGGAGTTCCACCAGCTCATCAGCGAAGAGCGGATGTACTACTACTTCCAGCCCATCTTCTCGGCACAGACCGGCAGGGTGCACGCCTACGAAGCACTGATGCGGTCGGACCTGCCCACCCTGCGTTCTCCGGCCACCATCATGAAGCTGGCCCGGGAGCAGGGCGCGCTGTATGAGATCGAGCGGCTGACCTTCCGCAAGGCGCTGGAAGGCTTTGACAACCTGCGCAGCAAAAATCTCGTGGACCGGCAGGCCCTGATCTTCATCAACTCCATTGCCAGCGTCTGCCTGCGCCGGGAGGACAGCGAGTATATGGACCAGCGCTGGCACGAGCTGCGCCGCCAGATGGTCATTGAGATCACCGAGGAAGAGGAGATGAACCGGGAGGCACTGGAGATCAAGCGCCATGCACCGGGTTTTTCCGGCATGTTTGCGCTGGATGACTACGGCAGCGGATACTCCAACGAGGGCAGCCTGCTGGAGTTGGCGCCCCGGTTCATCAAGGTGGATATCAGCATCATCCGCGGCATTGATTCGGACCCCGACAAGCAGCAGATCCTGCGCAACGTGGTGCGCTACGCCCAGCCGCGCAGCATGCAGATCATTGCCGAGGGTGTGGAAACGGCCGCCGAGATGCGCACCGTCATCGACCTGGGGGCCGACCTGCTGCAGGGCTACTTCCTGGCGCGGCCGGCCGCTGTGCCCGACCCCATTGCCCCGGAGGCAGCGGAGATCATCCGAGCGATTTAGGACAGCAACCGCCGGAAGCGCTTCTGAACCGCCCAAAAGAGCAGGATATTCCATATAGAACTGGAATATCCTGCTCTTTTTATACGGTGAGGAACACAATTTGGCACCCGGCCAATTTACCTCTGGTGTTTGGCCGGGCGCTGCGGTATACTGGGGTGGAACGAAAAACGGCACGGGAGGTGCTTTGAAAAAAATGGTACAGGTGGATCTGATCACCGGGTTTCTGGGGGCCGGCAAAACGACCTTTCTGCGCCGGTACGTCCGGTATCTGGTGGAGCAGGGGCACAACGTCTGCATTCTGGAAAACGACTTCGGCGCGGTGAACGTGGATGCCATGTTGGTGCAGGACCTGCTGGGCGACCGGTGCGATCTGGAGACCATCAGCGGCGGGTGTGACTGCGACACCCACCAGCGGCGCATGCGCACCAAGCTCATCGCCATGGCCATGCGCGGCTTTGACCGGGTGGTGGTGGAACCCAGCGGCATTTTTGATGTGGACGAATTCTTTGACGTGCTGCGGGACGACCCGCTGGACCGCTGGTACCGCATCGGCAATGTGATCGCCATTGTGGACGCCATGCTGCCGGAAGCATTGTCGCCGCAGGCGGAATATCTGCTGGCCTCCGAGACGGCCAATGCAGGCCGGGTGCTGCTGAGCCGTGCGCCGCAGGCCGGGCCGGAACAGTGCCGGGCAGCCATTGCCCACCTGGACCGCGCGCTGGAAGCCTGCAAGTGCTCCCGCCGCTTTGCCCCGGACGAGATCCTCACCAGGGACTGGGCCGCCCTCACCGACGCCGACCTTGCACAGATCGCCGCCTGCGGCATGCGGCAGGCCAGCTGCGAAAAGCTGCACTTTGATGAGCACAAGGCCTTCGGCTCCCTGTGCTTTCTGGAACAGCACCTCACGGTGGAGCAGCTGCAGCAGGCAGCTGCCCGGCTGTTCGGGGACCCGGCCTGCGGGCAGGTGCTGCGGGTCAAGGGGTTTGCCCCCACCCGGGACGGCTGGCTGGAGCTGAACGCCACCGCTGCCGGGCAGACACTGGCTCCCATCCCGCAGGGGCAGGATGTGCTCATCGTCATCGGCGAGGGGCTGGACAGGGCAAGGATCGAAATGCAGCTTCACCGCTGAGTTTTCAACGAACGTTGTAAAACTGGTGCAAAAAAGGAGAACAGGATCATGAAAAAGAACCCACAGAGGCCCTCGGCGCGGCGCATCCTCGGCATGGTGGTCGGTATTGTGATCATCGGGCTGGGCATTGCACTGTTCAAGCAGTCTCACCTTGGCAACGACTCCATCAGCGCACTGAATATGCGTCTGGCCGAGATGCTGGGCATCTCGCTGGGCGTGCAGAACCTGTGCACGAACATCCTGTTCTTTGCACTGCAGTTCTGGTTCGGGCGCAAGTACATCGGCCTTGGCACCTTTGTCAACGGCATTGGCGTCGGGTTCATTGTCACGGCCTTCTACGACCCCATTGCGGCCCACTTTGGCCCGGCCGAGGCGCTGGGCCTGCCGGTGCAGCTGCTGTGGGTGGCGCTGGCGGTGCCGGTCACGGCGCTGGGGGCTTCGCTGTACCAGACGGCAGATCTGGGCATCGCCCCGTACGATTACCTCTCGCTGGGCCTGCGGGACTACACCCCGGTGCCGTACTTCGGCTGCCGCGTGTTCACCGATGCACTGTGTGCGCTGCTGTGCTGGCTGCTGGGCGGCCTTGTGGGCATCGGTACGCTGATCTGTGCCTTCTGCCTGGGGCCCTTCATCCAGTTCTTCAACGGGCTGGTGTCGGAGCGGGTGCTGCACTACAAGCCGGGCGGCCAGTAAGATCGGGAAATCAAAAAGGCGTGCACCTCCTTTGCGGAAGTGCACGCCTTTTGCTGTGCAGAAATCAGAACTTGAACAGCGGGGTGCCGGCCAGGATGTCGCCCTCTGCCAGCATCTTCAGCTCGCCCAGATCGTCGCCGTTGGTCACGATGATGGCGGTAGCGGTGGGATGGCCTGCGGCGCGGATGGCGTCCAGATCCACCTTCAGCAGCGGGGTGCCGGCCTTGACCTTGTCACCCTCCTTGACCAGAGCCTTGAAGCCCTTGCCGTTCATCTCCACGGTGTCCATGCCGACGTGCACCAGGATCTCGATGCCGTCTTCGCTGGTCAGACCGACAGCGTGCAGGGTGGAAGCCACCTGGTTCACAGTGCCGTCAAAGGGGGCGTACACGGTCTTGCCGGTGGGCTCGATGCCGCAGCCGGGGCCCAGGATGCCCTGTGCGAACGTCTCGTCGGGGATGTCGGCCTGTGCCAGGACCTTGCCGCGGATGGGAGCCAGAACGGTCTTGCTCTGGCCAAAGAACTTAGCGGTTTTTTCTTCTTCGGCCTTGTTGCCGAACAGCTTGTCAAAAAAGCCCATGATAATAATCCTTCCTTCTGATCCTATTCAGGGGCGCGGCCGCCGCGCGGGCCTGCTGCGCCCAAACTCATATGGTATATTCAAAAGATACCATACTGCGCCCCAAAATGCAACTGCAATCCTGCACAAACTCCGGCGGGGTTTGCTGTTACATCAGCGCAACCAGCTGCTCGATCTCTTCCATGCGGGTGGCCCAGCTGGTGGCGATGCGTACCACGGTGTGGGAGTCGTCGAACTTCTCCCAGAAGCCGAACTTCGCCCGGCCTTCCAGTGCGGCCAGCTGGGCGTTATCCAGAATCACGAACACCTGATTGGTGGGCGAATCCATAAAAAAGCGATAGCCCTTGGCGGCCAGACCCTTCTTGAGGGCGTTGGCGGTGTCGATGGCGTTTTTGCTGATCTTCGTGTACAGATCATCGGTGAACAGCACATCGAACTGGATGCCCAGCAGACGGCCCTTGGCCAGCAGGGCACCCTGCTGCTTGACCATGGTCATGAAGTGGGCCGGGGCACCGTGGGGGAACACCATGTGGTCGTGGTTGGCGTCGGCATAGAAGGTGGCGCACCAGTCCCGTACATCGGCGGCGGACACCTTGCCCTCGTGGGCCGGCAGGCTGATCACCTTGTGGCCGGTGTACTCGATGGCACCGGCTTCGTGGGCAGCCACATGGCCGGTGGCCGCGGCCAGCACGCCCTGCCAGCGCTGCAGCATGGAGGCAATGACGATGGCGTTGGTCTGGGTGCCGCCGGAGATAAAGGTCACGTCGGCGTCCGGGCAGGCGCAGGCGGCGCGGATCTTCTCCCGCGCACTGGCGCAGTAGGGGTCGGTGCCGTAGCCGGACACCTTTTCAAAGTTGGTCTCGGTCAGCTTCTGCAGGATGGCGGGATGGGCACCCTCGCAGTAGTCATTTTCAAAGTACAGCATAAAAACGCTCCTATATTTCAGATGCATCCATTGTAACCCCCGGCCGCAGGCTTGTCAAATAGGAAAAAAGCGCAGAGGGCGGACAGCCAAAATGCTGTCGGAATTGCGCCCCGAAGTAGTTGCTGCTGCCAAGGCCTCTTTCCGGGCGGTATGGGATGCTGATTCCAGGATAGCCCGGAACCGGCACACCGTCAATGTGGCAGCGTTTTTGCTGATTCTTTAGCAGGGGTGTGGTATAATCTTATATTAGGACAGAATAAAATCAGGAGGGGTGAACCGTTTATGAAAAAAAGTACCTGGTCCCGCGACCTTCTGGTCATGCTTACCGCACTGTGCGTCGCCGGGGTGGCGGTGGTATGGGTGCAGCGCATCACCGGCCGCATCGACGGCGTGGCCATGCTGATCTTCATGCTGGCCGTGTTTGTCACCTCCATGTACACCGACGGTTATCTCTGGGGCGTGCTGGCCTCGCTGGCAAGTGTGCTGGCGGTCAACTTTGCCTTTTTCACCCCCTATTTTGCCTTCAATTTTACCCTGCCGGAAAATCTGTTCTCCGGCCTTGTGATGCTGGCCGTATCCATCATGACCAGTACCCTGACCACCCGGGTCAAAAAACAGGAGCAGCTGCGCATGGAGACCGAGCGGGAAAAAATGCGTGCCAACCTTCTGCGGGCGGTCTCCCACGACCTGCGCACGCCCCTCACCTCCATTTACGGGGCCTGCTCCACCGTGACTGAAAACTACGATTCGCTGGGCAAGGAACAGGCCCTCAAGCTGCTGCGGGAGGCCTGCGAGGATGCCCAGTGGCTCAACCGTATGGTGGAGAATCTGCTTTCCGTGACCCGCTTCGACGGGGAACAGGTGGCCGTCAAAAAGACCCCCACCGTGCTGGAGGAGCTGCTGGATACGGTGCTGGTCAAATTCAAAAAGCGCTGCCCGGACGTTCCGGTACAGCTGGAGCTGCCGGAGGACTTTGTTATGATCCCCATGGACTCCATGCTGATCCAGCAGGTGCTGATGAACCTGTTGGAGAACGCGGTGCTCCACGCCGAGGGCATGACCACCCTGACGCTGCGGGTGTTCACGCTGGGCAGCCGGGCTGTGTTTGAGGTGAAGGACGACGGCTGCGGCATCCCGAAAGAGCGTCTGCGCACCCTGTTCTCCGGCACCGGCGGCCCGGACCCCAACGCCCCGGCCGACAGCGGCAAGCACGGCATGGGCATCGGCCTGTCGGTGTGCGCCGCTATCATCAAGGCCCACGGCGGCGAGATCAACGCCGAGAGCCGCCCCGGCGAGGGCACGACCATCCGTTTCTGGCTGGAGACGGAAAAAATCGAACTGGAGGACGCAGAGGATGAGCAATAATAAATATAAGGTGCTGATCGTGGAGGACGAGGCGAACATCTGCAGCTTCATTGAAACGCTGCTGACCACGAACGACTATCAGGCGCTGGTGGCGCACACCTGCACCATGGGCCTGACCCTGTTCGCCTCCCACAACCCGGATCTGGTGATCCTGGACCTGGGCCTGCCGGACCGGGACGGGCTGGAGCTGATCCGTACCGTGCGGCAGAAGTACATGACCCCCATCATCGTGCTGTCGGCCCGTACCGACGAGATGGATAAGATCGAGGCGCTGGATCTGGGTGCCAACGATTACATCACCAAACCCTTCGGCACCGGGGAACTGCTGGCCCGGGTGCGGGTGGCCCTGCGCCTGAACCGCTACAGCCGCACCGGAGATGCCGCATCCGGCGGAGAGTTCCAGGCTCAGGGACTGCGCATCAACTACGACCGCCGCAAGGTGTTCGTGGAAGGGCAGGAGGTGCGCCTGACCCAGACGGAATACAACATCGTGGCCTTTTTGTCCCAGCATGCCGGACGGGTGATGACCTACGCCGCCATCGTGCGGGCCATCTGGGGCGATACCGATGTGGGCAGCACCAAAAAGCTGCAGGTGAACATGGCCAATATCCGCAAAAAGCTGGGCAGCCGCCCCGGCAGCAACCCCTACATCCTCAACGAGCTGGGGGTGGGCTACCGCATGATCGACGAGGACCCGGAGAGCCGCCAGGCTGCAGAGGAGGGCGAATGATCCTTGCACTGGTAATTTTTGCTGTCACCTATCTGCTCATGCTGGCACTGCCCAAAGAGCGCCCGTGGGTGGCGCTGTGCAGTGCGGCGGTGTTCATGGCACTGGGACAGCTGGGCGTGTATGATTTTTCGCTCTCGGCGGCGCTGGGGGCGGTGGATTACAATGTGCTGCTGATGATGTCTGGCACCATGGGGATCGTGTCGCTGTTCATCCGGAGCCGGATGCCGGCCCGCCTGGCCGAGCAGCTGATCGTCCGGGTGCCCAATGCCCAGTGGGCTGTGTGCGTGCTGGCACTTTTTGCCGGGGTCATCAGTGCATTTGTGGACAATGTGGCCACAGTGCTCATGGTGGCACCGGTGGGCCTGGCCATTGCCCGCAAGCTGAAGATCTCGCCGGTTCCGGTGATCATTGCCATTGCGGTGTCCTCCAACCTGCAGGGCGCAGCCACGCTGGTGGGGGATACCACCAGCATCCTGCTGGGCGGCTTTGCGGAGATGAACTTCTTTGACTTTTTCTGGATGCACGGCCGCCCGGGCGTCTTCTGGGGTGTGGAGCTGGGCGCGCTGACCTCCCTGCTGGTGCTGCTGTGGCTGTTCCGGCGAGAAAAACAGTCCATCACCGCCAGCGTGGAAACACAGGTGGAAGATGATGTGCCCACTGCCCTCATGCTGCTGACGGTGGGGCTGCTGATCGTGGCATCTTTCCTGCCGCAGCCGGACAGCGGCCTGCTGGCAACACTGTACGATCTGCGCAGCGGGCTCATCTGCATGACCCTGTGCGTGGTGGGCGTGGTCCGTGCCTGCCTGCGGGAACACTCGGCAAAGCCGCTGGTGCAGGTGGTGCAGGAGCTGGACCGGGACACTTTGCTGCTGCTCTTCGGGCTGTTCATCGTGATCGCGGGCATCCGCACGGCGGGTGTCATCGACGCTGCCGCGCAGCTGTTCCATACCGTGGCCGGGGAGGATCCTTTCCGGCTGTATGTGCTGCTGGTGGTGGTATCGGTGGTGCTGTCGGCTTTCATTGACAATATCCCCTATGTGGCCACCATGCTGCCGGTGGTGCAGGGCATTGCCGCGCTGATGAACAATGGTGCAGGCATGGCACCGGAGGTGTTTTACTTCGGTCTGCTCACCGGCGCAACGCTGGGCGGCAACCTGACCCCCATCGGGGCATCGGCCAACATTG
>OLNN01002092.1_pt1 | contig 14841 bp, 10 predicted proteins | sample 1672141 | NCBI WGS metagenome assembly OLNN01 (sample SAMEA3136652, study PRJEB25190) | human gut metagenome | biome: human gut; feature: human-associated habitat; material: faeces | place: Austria | collected 2013 | reverse complement strand
ATGCCCCTTTCCTGTGAATCGAAAGATTCGCAGTTTGGGGGCACACTCCTGTTTTTTAGAAACCCAGATTTTTCAAGCAGAAAGAGGGCGTCCCTTTCCTATGAATCGAAAGATTCGCAGTTTGGGGACGCCCTCTTTCAATTCTTAATCCGCAGTACAACGGTTAAGAATACATGGATCTTTTTGGCTTCTTCTTTTATTGGCTATTTCAGCTAATATACAAACAGAACTATTTATCTTATTTACAACAAAAAGTAAATGTCGTATCCTGTGCATAAGGTTCGCCTTTCCGCAATACCGGAGAAGGGAAATTGGTACATGACATTGCATTGGGGAAGTACTGCGTTTCCAAACACAACCCCATATTTTTTTCGTAGGCGATACCGGATTTGCCAACGGGGCCATCCAATACATTCCCGCTGTAAAACTGTACACCGGGCATGGTTGTGCGGACGGTCATCTCAATTCCTGTCTCCGGAGAATATAGAATTGCCGCCAGTTTCTCTCCTTTTTCACCCTGCAAAATAAAGTTGTGATCGTACCCTTTCCCATTCCGAAGCTGTGGACAATCCACACCAATGTCCCGCCCGATTTCTTTGCTCTCACGAAAGTCGAATGGAGTGCCCTCAACTGGAAGGATTGTTCCAGTCGGCAAACAATTTTCGTCGTTCTCCGTAAAGGACAAAGCTGGTATCTGGAGAAAGTGGTTTAGAATCGTGCCTCTTCCCTCTCCGGAGAGGTTAAAGTAACAGTGATTGGTCAGGTTCACCACGGTATCCAGATCGGTTTCTGCGCGATACTGCAAGCACAAACGATTGTCATCCGTGAAAGTATAGGTCACATATACATCCAGATCGCCGGGGTACCCTTCCTCCCCGTCCGGCGAAATCCGGTGAAAGGTCACGGAATTTCCCTCCGTTGTGGCATCCCACACCCGTTTGTCAAAGCCGCAAAGTCCGCCGTGCAGATGGTTCGGCCCATCGTTGACTGCCAGATGATACTCTGTCCCGCCAAGTGTGAAAATACCCTTTTCAATCCGGTTTCCATGTCTTCCAACGACCGCGCCGAGATACCCATTGTTCTGTTCATATTCCGCCAAGGTGCGATAGCCCAGACATACGTCTGTCAAGCGGCCTTCCCGGTCAGGCACTTGAATCGATGTAATGGTACATCCATAGTTCATCACGGTGACGGACGCCCCACTTTGATTTTCGATACGAAACCGGTAAACCGGAGTTCCGTCCTTTCTTGTTCCAAATCGTTCCTGTGTAATCATGTTTGTATTCTCCTTATTTTAATTGCCAGTAAGCTGGCTCAATGATTTTCCCCCTGCGTGAGAACATCTGTCTGTATATCTATGGGAAGAGCCCGCTTGTCTTTTTGAAAGTTCAAGAGGTCTCTTGTCCAGACATTTCCGGACAGCCTTGGGTGGATTCCTTGCCTGCAGTCTTTGCGCTGCTTCCTCCTGCTTTGCCGTTTCTCATCCGCCTAAGCTCCATCGGGGCCTTTTTAAAGTCGTACCGCTACCGCCGATTTCCCTTTGTAATCACACTAAAAATCGGCAAAGCAATGCTTTTTATAATCAATATTTTCTGCTTCGGATATACTTCTGTGCGTTTTCCTGTGTGTAAACCTTTTCATCTGTAATGATACGCAAGGGCAATTCTTTCCCCGCCATCAGATCTTTGATCGCCTTCATCAGCTGGGGGCCCAACAAAGGGCTACATTCAACCACGCAATTCAGCCGGCCGTCAATCAGCGCTTCAAACGCCGATCGCGCGCCGTCGACAGAGATCAGCTTTACATCCACACCAGGCGTGATCCCGTTGTTTTCCAACGCCTCCGCCGCGCCAAGCGCCATGTCGTCGTTCTGTGAGAAAATCACATCGATGTCCCAATCATGGGAATTGATATACTCTTCTACGACCTGTTTCCCACCCTCATAGGTGAAATCTCCACAGGACGAATAGACGATGTCACAATTCGGGTATTCCTGCATAACCTCTTTGAACCCTTGGCTGCGTTCTTCCGATGGGGAGGCCCCCACCGTGCCTTCAATCTCCATAATACGCACGCACTCCTCCGGGTCCTCCATAGTCTCTGCTACCCAACGCATGGCGCGCCGCCCTTCCTCCAGGAAGTCGGCCCCAATAAAGGTCATATACATGTCGTCTTTCTTTGTACTGACCTTTCGATCGGATAACAAAACCGGAATGTCCGCTTCTTGCGCCTCTTCTAGAATTTCATCCCAGCCACTGTCTACTACGGGGCTTAAAACAATGACATCGACATCCATCTCAATGAACCGGCGCAAGGCTTCGATCTGCCGCTCCTGACTCTGGTTGCAGTCCTCATAAATCAAATTGATTCCAAATTCCTTTGCAGCGGTTTTGATCGACTGTGTGTTGGCCAGACGCCAAGCGCTCTCTGTGCCAACTTGGGCATATCCTACGTCAATGATCTTATCGGGTTCTTCATAGCTGCGGTTGAGGCCCGCCTCATACGCATCGGCATTTTCCTTTGTAACGCTATGGCTGCGAAGAATCACCTGTTTGGGAACACCACTGACCTCCTGCAGAATCTCCAATGCATACTGAACTGCCTCCCTGCCGCCGGTCGGGCAGGTGATCGTCTCATCAATGATTCCACGCCTCACCAAGTCGATTCCGCGATTTTCACCGGTAAATCCATCGACCCCGACGATGCGGATATCCTCGTACCCCAGCTGCTTCAAAGCACGGGACGCTCCCAAGGCCATGTAATCGTTGTGAGCAAAGATGGCGTCGATATCCCGCAAATGCGTGCCGTATGCCCGAACGATGTCCTCCGCCGAATCGCGCGATTCACTGACCACGTGTACCTGCTCGACCTGAATATCCCCCGTTTCATCAATGATACTGCTAAATCCTTCGCTTCGGTCGATGCTGGCCTGTGAGGCGGAGCTTCCGCAAAGTTCCAGCACCGTTCCCTTGCCGTTCAACATCTGAGAAACAGACTTACCCGCCTGCTTCCCGATCAGTTCGTTATCGGGACCAATAAACAGGGAATAATCGTACCCTTCTACCACACGGTCAAGAACAATCACGGGGATGGACTGGTAGACGTCGCTCACCACCGGAGTGACCTTCTTGACATCGCAGGGGGACACGATCATCAGATCGACCCCAAAATCCAGCAGTTTTTGTATATCTGCTATTTGCTTTTCACTGTTGTCGGTTGCATCCGTGATGACCAGACGGACGTCCGAATGTTTCGCCGCCTCTTCTCGAATCTCCTGTGTGAGTACAAGACGCCACGGTTCCCGCATATTGGCTTGTGAAATACCGATCACATACGAAATCTGATCGGGTTGTTTCTTGGCCACACATGCCGAACAGAGGGAAAAAAGCAGTGCAAAAGTCAAAACACATGCACAGGCAATCTTCCCAATCCGCCGGCCGCCGATATTTTTAAACCATTCCCTCATGCTGTCCCCCCTACTCCCCAAACGTATATATTCCCTGATCCGCATTCCCAGTGGGAATTGTCTTTCTATTTCTTCTGTAGGCTCTTTTTATACTCCATCGGGGAAACGCCCAAAACCTTTTTAAAAGCACTGCTGAAATAATGCTGGCTGGAATACCCTACGGTCTCGGCAATCTCATACATTTTACGGTCGTCATCCCGCAAAAGCTCGATTGCCCTGCGGATACGAACACGTGTGATATAGTCCATAAAGGTAATTCCGGTACTCTGTCGAAATACCCGGCTCAAGTGTTGTGGAGAAACGTGCGTATAGTCCGCCGCATCCGTCAGGGAAAACTCTTCCCTTGCAAAATTTTCTTCTATGTATTTCTTTGCATCGCGCACCAACTGCGGCGTCTCTAAAAGTGCACGCAGGTCTTCGGCCGCGCCCTCATAAGAGGCCGGCAGGCCCCCTAACTTTTCTCCCCCGCGCCGGGTCAAAAAGGCATCCACCGGCAGGTGGGTCTGCAAAAGGTTTTTCAATTGTTCCCCTGCGGCCTCCCACTCCGCGCGCGGCTCTCCGGATGATATAAGCACCAGTTCGCCGGCTGGATTTCGGCAGGTGGATACTGGGCGGAAGGGTTGGAACACCTCCCGTGCCATATTCTCCGCTGCATAAAACAGGAGATCGTCGTCCCATTCACCTCCGATTTCAGCATTGTCCTTATCTTCCAGGTGTACCAACGTCACACCAAACGGTTCTGGGATTTCCAGGTCGAGCGCCGCTGTACGTTCCTGTACCTCCGCCTCTGTGAGCCGGCCATCCAGCCAGCCCTCCAGAAATTCCGCGATCATTGCAGGGCGGTTCTTTTCCACCAGCTTCCGGGCAAATTCAAGATATTGGGCCTGTTTTTGCCGGCAGCCAAGTTGTTCCTTCGCCTTGTGCAGAGCGCCGTAAAAGGTATCTTCCATAATCGGCTTCAGCAAATAGTCAAAGACGCCCAACCGCAGTGCCTTTTGCGCATATTTAAAATCGTCATATCCAGTGATTACAATAATCAAAGCATCCGGTTGTACCGCCTTCAATTTTTCAATGAAATCCAATCCGTTTAAGAACGGCATATTAATATCCACAAAGAGCAAATCCGGGCGATACTCCATTGCCTGATCCAAAGCCATTTCTCCATCTTCCGCCTGCGCGACCACTTGAATCTCTGGATCTTTCTTTAAAAAATAGGCAATCCCTCTTCGAATGATTTCTTCATCATCTGCAATCAGCACCTTATACATCCCCATCACTCCTCATCGAATTTCTTTGGCCTTTGATCCAAAGGCAGCGTAATCGTCACACGGGTCCCTTCGCCCAGTGTGCTCTCGACATGTACGCCGTATCCCTCTCCGTAACAGAGTTGGATGCGCTCTCGGATGTAGAACAGCCCAAAGCTCTTCTGTTCATCCAACACGCTGCGTTCACTCATCCGCCGGTTGATTTCGTCCACCTTTTCCTGGGGCATCCCCGCGCCGTCATCCCGCACAGTAAAGAGTAGGTTCCTCTCCACAGGTTCTCCTGTAATATAAATCGTTCCTCCCCCTCGCTTCGCCTTGATGCCGTGATAAATTGCATTTTCCACCAAAGGCTGTAGGATCAATTTCGGCACCTCGATGGAATAGAGGGATTCGTCCACCTGGATCTGGTAGTTCAATTTGTCCTTATATCGAATTTTTTGAATGTACAGGTAATTGGAAACATGCGTGATTTCCTCTTTGACACTGATAATATCCTTGCCGTGACTCAGGCCGATGCGGAACATATTGGTCAGCGCATCCACCAACCGCACAATGTCGTCCGCTTCGTAGTCGCGGGCCATCCAACTGATGGTGTCGAGTGTGTTATATAGGAAATGCGGCTTGATCTGCTCCTGGAGGGACTTCATCTCGGCTGTACGCTTGTTTTTCTGTTCTACGTAGACCATTTGAATCAGGTCGTCAATGCGTGCAATCATATGGTTGAAACTCTGTCCCAATTCGCCGATCTCATCATTATTGCGCCCATTGAACCGAACAGTTAGATCTCCGGATTCTGCCTGCCGCATCAGGCGCTTTAACTTAAAGATCGGGTTGGTGAGCGTCCGAGTCAATTGGAAGGACACAATCACCACCAGCACCAGAGAAATAATGACACAGGCCAGAAGAATGTACACAATGGTATTGACGCTGGACATCACTTCATCGAGCGAAAACACCCCCACAGTACGCCATCCTGTATAAGGAGACAGTTCACTTCGGATTTGGTAGCTGCCGCCGCCAATCTGCACCGACATGGGCTCCGCAGACCGGAACCACTTGGGATTGACGCGGTATACAATCTCATTGACGGGCGTGTATACCATATTGTCCTCCTCGTCGATGACAAAGACAAAACCTTCTTCTCCAATGGTGATGCCATTGATGGAACTCTGAATGATGTCATGCCGGATGTCCAGCAGAATGACCCCCAGCACCTCGCCGGTGTCCGGGTTTTGGACGGCCTTGGCCAGAGAGAACACGTCGTCGATGCTATAGCTGCGGTTGGTCACGATATTTCGGCCTGTCACCACGCTGATGAGCTGGATTTCCTCCGGGTTTTCCACAGCCTCACGGTACCACTGTTCATTTTCGAATGGGTCGCGCGAGATACGCGACATCCCTGTGCTGACATAAAGGTCCTCTTTTGAAGCGATTAAAATCCCCGCCACCTCACGGTGCGAGTTTGCAACATTTTCCAATATAGAGCGTATATAAGCGGTTTCGTCCCTCCACCCTGGGGCATCATCCGATCGCATGTTAAAAAACGGGGTGTCCCGCACCTCCAGCTGGACATAATTCACCATCTTTTCAATAGTTTCGACATATACATCCATGGAATTGCTCACCTGATGAATCATCTGTACGGAGTGTTCCTCTGCCGTTTTCTGTGCATGATTCAGAAATACGATTCCGCTGACAATCGAAAAGATCAGGAAGGGGATGAGCGCCACAACAATGTTGGACAGGATCATTCTGGTCCGTAAACTGACATTCAGCACTATATCCCGTATTTTTTTCAATGCATCTCCCTCGCTTTCTCTTCGAAATATTTTCGACTTTATAGCATGGTTCTGTCAACAATCTTTTTTGCCGGCCTCTTAAACCGGCCGCTGCTTTTGGTTGATCTATTTGTTTCGCATGGAATCCCTTGCATTCCATTCAAACGGCTTGAATGCGCTTTCTGTTCTTCGCACCATGGGCGCTAAGCTCTTCTTTTAAGGCCCCGAGGTTTCTTCCCACGCCACAGGGCATATTTTCTGAAACTTTGTGCCATCCGGGAAAGTTCTCTAGGTCATGCCAAAAGTCCTTCTTCGATGGACTCTCCCTTGCCGCATGCCTATCTCTGACATATGCAGATAGCGCCCAGATAACCGGGCATTCTCTTCCATATCGCACTCCCCTGTACGGCCACCCGGCCTCCCGTTGAAAATGGAGCGCCCGCCAAAAGGGACGCCGCCAGGAGCGTTCGATACAGGGCCGGCACTTTGTGGTAATGGGATGCCTTTTCCTCCGGTCAAATACCATTGCATGCAAACCAAGACATATGCAGATAGCGCCCAGATAACCGGGCATTCCCTTCCATATCGCGCTCCCCTGTACGGCCACCCGGCCTCCCGTTGAAAATGGAGCGCCCGCTAAAAGGGGCGCCGCCAGGAGCCTTCAATACAGGGCCGGCACTTTGTGGTAATGGATGCCTTTTCCTCCGGTCAAATACCATTGCATGCGAGCCAAGACCCATAACGAGCAACCCTCTATCGGAAGATCAAAAACACGAGTATCCCTGACAGAACTTATGCAAAAGCTCTGCCAGGGATAACGATTCATTTTAAAACGGGGCTCTGTCTATTCCGACCTATTGCGTATAATCTCAGCAAGACACAGGCCGCTTAGTTCGTGCCCTTCATCTTTTCCGCACGGATGGCAATCACACGCTGGATAACAATGAAGATGCACAACAAGGCTGCAATAGTCACCTTTGTCCACCAAGTGTTCAAGTTCTGATAGGTCACGATGGTCTGGATGACACCCTGGATCAAAACACCGACCGTAGTACCAACCACATTGCCCACGCCGCCGGTCAACAGGGTGCCGCCGATGACGGAGGAGGAAATCGCATCGAGTTCCAGACCCATGTTCTGTAGCGAGTAGCCTGCCAGGGTGTAGAAGCTGAACACCACGCCAGCCAACGCCGCACAGAAGCTGCTGATCGCGTATACAGCGACTTTCGTGCGTGCAACTGGCAAGCCCATCAGGATTGCAGATTGCTCATTGCCGCCGACCGCATATACTGTACGGCCAAAGCGTGTAAACTTCAACACAAACAGGGATACCAGCAGCACCGCCAATGCGATGAATACATAGAAGTAGATCCTGCCGCCGAGAAGCGTGATTTTCGTCAACGCCATCGTCTTGTAGAATTCATCCGAGATCGGGATGGACTCGGTGCTAATGACCGCACACATGCCGCGCATGAAGAACTGACCTGCCAGCGTGACGATGAATGGCTGAAGTTTGAAATAATGGATCATATAGCCCATCAAAGCACCAAACGCCAGGCCGATCAGCAACACGAGAGGAATCACGATGAATGGACTCCAGCCGAGCCGCAGTAAAAATGCAGAAAATACGCATGTAAAAGCAATCGTCGATGCGATCGAAATATCGATGCCGCCTGTCAACAGTACAAACGTGATACCAATCGAAGCAATAATGAGATAGGCGTTGTCGTTAAACAGGTTAAAGAACGTTGAGAAGGACAAAAAGTTGTCATACGCAATGGAACCTGCTCCGAACAGTACAATAAACAGGACGGTTGTAATTGCCAGGGAAATATTTTTGATCGGAAAACCTTTTTTCTTTTTGTTCTGTCCACTCATGCCTGGCTCACCGCCTTCCGGGATACAAAACGCCTCTTGAGTCTCTCCTTAAAGGCCTTGGATTGGAACAGGCAGATAAAAATAACAATCAGGGACTTGACCACCAGCGTGACCTCGGGGGCAACGCCCATAGCATAAATGGAGGTGGTGATACTTTGGATAATCAGCGCGCCAAACAGGCTCGCCGGAATGGAGAACCGGCCGCCGTTCAGAGAAGTGCCGCCGATGGCAACCGCAAGGATGGCGTCCATCTCGATCAAAAGGCCTGCATTATTGCAGTCCGCACCTTTGATACCCGCGCTTTCGATCAGCCCGGCAACCGCCGCCATCACGCCGCAGAAGGTATAGACCATCCATTTGATGCGGTCCACATTGATTCCCGCAAAATGGCTGGACACCGGGTTGATACCCGTGGACTCCAGGAACAAGCCGAAAGCCGTCTTCTTTGTGAACAGCATGGCAACCAGTACGACAAATGCCACGATAAAGATGGGGAACGGCAATCCAAGGATATAGCCGCCGTTGATAAAATAGTAGGAATCCGAATTGATGGTGATAATCTTGCCATTGGTGATAAGCTGTGCAATACCACGGCCTGCCACCATCAGGATCATGGTTGCGACAATGGGCTGAATCTTAACCTTCGAGACCAACATCCCATTCCAAGCTCCTGTAACAACTCCCGCCAAAATTGCCACCAACACCGCAACAGCCACATTGCCGCCATTCGCAACAATGCTGCATGCGATTGCGCCGCTGATTGCCATAACTGAGCCGACCGAAATGTCCGTTCCGCCCGTGGCCAAAACCAACGTCATGCCGGTAGCCAACAACATAAGTTTACTACCATTCCTTAAAATGTCAATGATTCTTCCATATAGGTGCCCATCCACAATCTTCATTTCAAAGAATGCGCCGCCGGAGATAATTCCGTTGACTAACAGAATCAACAGAAAGATCACCATGGGCCAAAAAACCTGAGCTTTGCTCCACTTTTTAAGCAGGTTCATTCTCCGCACCTCCCGCAATAAAATGCATAATCGCAGCTTCCGAAATCTCCTGTCCGGCCAGCTCTGCAACTTTCTTTTTGTCCCGCAGGACGATCATACGGTCACAGCAGCGCAGCATCTCATCAATTTCCGAGGAAATGAAAATGACTGCCATTCCCTGTTCCGCAAGCTGGACCACCAGCTTTTGAATTTCAGCCTTTGTACCGATGTCGATGCCGCGGGTCGGTTCGTCCAACATCAACAGGTCTGGATTGGTGGCCATCCACCGTGCCAATATGACCTTCTGTTGGTTGCCACCGGAGAGATTCTTGATAAGCTGATCTGCGGATGGCGTCTTAATCTCCAATTTTTCAATAAATTCATCCGCCAGTTTCTGGGCCTCCGCCTTTGAAATGGCCCGGAACATGCCGCGCTTTGCCTGGAGCGCCAGGATGATATTATCCCGAATACTCAGGTCTCCGACAATTCCCTCTGTCTTTCGGTTTTCCGGACAGAAGGCAAACCCTTTGCGGATTGCGGCCAATGTGCTGCGATTGTGAATCTTTTCTCCCTTGAGGTCCATCTCGCCTCCATTGAGGCGGTCCACACTGAAGATCAGGCGGACAATCTCAGAACGGCCGGAACCCAGCAGGCCGGAGAGTCCGAGAACCTCTCCGCGGTTGATGTCGAGTGAAATGGAGTCGATGGTCCCCGCGCCGCTGGCATCCTTGAGGGAGAGCAGCGTCTCTTTTTTGGCCTGTTCCGCCTCCTCGTTGACAAACCGCTGATTCAAGTCCGCATACTCCTTGCCGATCATCTTAGCGACCAGCTGTACACGCGGCAGGTCCGCGGTTGCATATGTACCCACATATCCACCGTTGCGCAGGACGGTGATCGTATCGGTGACCTCGTAAACCTGGTCGAGGAAGTGGGTGACGAAGATAATCCCCATCCCCTGCTTTTTCAGCATGCGCATGATTTCAAACAACTTTTGTACTTCTGGCGCGGAAAGGCTGGACGTAGGTTCGTCCAGGATCAGCACTTTTGCCGAGACGTCCACCGCGCGGGCGATGGCAACCATCTGTTGTATGGCCACGGAGTAGGAATCCAACGTCTTGGTCACATCGATGCTCAAGTCAAACCGCTTCAAAAGTTCTTTAGATCGGGTATTGATGGTTTTCCAATCGATACGCCCACCCTTTTTCGGCTCGCGGCCAATATAGACATTTTCCGCAACCGAAAGATTCGGGCACAGGTTGACCTCCTGATACACCGTACTGATACCGGCATTCTGGGCTTCCTGCGGTGTTTTTGGGAAAATCTCTTTCCCATCCAACAGGACGGTTCCCCCGTCGCGCTCTTCTACGCCTGTTAAAACCTTAATCAAAGTGGACTTTCCCGCGCCGTTCTCGCCCAGCAACGCGTGGATCTCGCCTTTTTGTAGTGTAAACTGCACGTCGTTGAGCGCGACGACGCCAGGGAATGTCTTGGATATATGCGACATTTGGATCAATGCCGATTCGCCGCTCATTGCAGCCCCTCCTTTTGGTATGCAAAATCCGCCTCCGTCTCAACAGGCGGGGCGGATTTTGCAGAGTCGGTAAAATTTATGGAATGAAGAAGAAAGAAAGTGAAGGAGAAATCAAATTAATATACGCGGTCCTTGATGTCTTCCGCGGCAGTTTCCTGACGGAAAATGCTCTCTTCGGGCTTTACCCACTTTTCAACCGTTTCGCCGTCCTTGAGCTTCTGAGCAGTCTCAAAGAAGATCGGTCCAAGCAGCGGGTTGCATTCGATGGTCACGTTGGCTTCACCAGCGACCATTGCTTCAAAGATTGCTTTGACGCCGTCGCAGGATACAGTCTTAATGTCCTCACCGGGCTTGAGACCGGCCTCTTTGATGGCCTCGATTGCGCCGAGCATCATATCGTCGTTGTGTGCATAAACACCCTTGATTTCAGAACCATAGGTCTTGAGGAAGGACTCCATAACCTCTTTGCCTTTTGCACGGGTAAAGTCGCCCGTCTGGGATGCGAGGATCTCAATGTCCGGGTACTCCGCCGCAATCTGGTCATCAAAGCCCTTCTTACGGTCGTTTGCCGAGGAGGCGCCGACGGTGCCCTCCAGCTCTACGATCTTACCGCTGTTGTTGAGTAGTCTTGCCATCTCATCCGCCGCGTTCTTGCCCTCTTCGATGAAGTCAGAGCCGATGAATGTTGCATAGAGGTCTTCCGGAACATCCGCCATACGGTCTACCAGGATGATCGGGATACCTGCATCTTTTGCCTCGGTAAATACGGCGTCCCAGCCGGTCTCAACAACTGGAGCCAAACCGATGACATCGACACCCATATCAATAAAGGATTTAATTGCCTTGATCTGATTTTCCTGCTTCTGTTGTGCATCTGCAAACTTAAAGTCGATGGTATCTACGTTCTGGCCTGCATGGAACTGAATGGAAGCAGTCTCTGCGTCGCGCCATCCGGATTCCTGCCCGATCTGTGCAAAGCCAACCTTCAATTTTCCATCGTCCGCGTCGCCGCCACCCTCGTTTGTTGCGCTCGTACCATCGGTCGAAGCAGTACCGTCGGTCCCCGCCGGGGTATCTTCTGTGCTGCCGCAGCCGGTGAAGCATGCGCCCATCATCAAGACAGAAAGGATAGCTGCTACAATTCTTCTCGTTTTCATAGATCGTTCCTCCTATGTAACTTTGACTGTTTGTTTTTTGGTTCGGCCGGTTTGATTACCGCCCTAGGGCCGTTCCCCTTTCGTTGTCTCTATTGTATCTGGTTTTGTTTTTAAAGTCTTTACGATAACAAAACTGGAATTTACAATATTTTAGCAGACCTTCGCTTTATTCTCTTTCATGCAGTCCCTCCTGAAAGGGGAACGTTACACAATTCTTTTCCCAACTTATGTAGTAAAAATCGCTGTACAAATGCCGGAATTTCCCCAATAGGCCCGATGTTCACAACTATTTGTTCGCTTAAAAGCAATAGGGATTCCCTACTTTTCGCATGGGCTATCCCTATTATAAGTGTCATTGCTTGGATAACATATAAAAGGAAGGTTGTCCACCCAATACCGCGGCTTCTGTCCTTTTGTAAATATTTTCAATGCAAATGGTATGCCTTCCCCATCCTTCTATAGACCTGTTTCAACCCGCCGCATATTTCTTTTCCACCCATAGCAACTGCCTTAAAATTTCCGAATGAAGTCAGGACCTCTGGTAAAATAAAACCATTTTCAATTTTTATAGAAAATCAAAACTATTTTCATTTTTTCTATTGATTTTTACATAATGGTGTGATTAAATATACATAGATTTAATGAATTTATAAATAATGCCAAATTATTTATAAAAAGGAGGTGTATAAAACAGTCTGGTAAGTTTGTCTATCCGGAAAGCAAGCCGGCAGAACTTGATCGTTGCCGCATGCCTTTCCTGCATTTTATAGGCAAACGGCGCGAGCTAACGCGCTCATTTCCATTGCTTTTTCGCAGGAGATCAAAGAAAGAGGATAAGGGGGAAATCAAGATGAAAAAGAAGGTGTTGGCACTTTTTCTGGTACTGGTGATGGCGCTTACCGGCACGGGACTTGGCATGCCAGTCGCTTTAGGTGCACCAGAGGAATTGGACGCTTATGATCAGCTGCGTCTGAAATGGTACAATATGGCTGTAGGCGGCGATTATGAGGAAAACGACCCGGATTTGCAGCCTATGCTCCAATCCATCAACGACACAGCGCAGGACTATTGGGATCGCATGAATCCTTCGCCTGTTTGTAACGCGGTAAACGGGCGCTATAATGGTGTAGAAGGAGCAGGCGACTCCTCTCAGGACTATTTATGGGAAGAGTATCCACTTGGTTGGCGCGGTGATTCAATTGATTCGAATAGTATCCATTTTTCGTATCAATATCTGCGTGCAATGGCGCTGGCACATGAGACGAGGGGCTGTGAATTATATCACAACGAAGCTCTTTTAGCAGATATTGAGCGTGGCCTGGAGTATTTGTATATAAACCACTTCAATGAAAGTATAAGCAATTACGGCAACTGGTTTGGGTGGGGAATTGGAGCTCCCATTTATTTGGATGAAACACTCATTCTTTTGTATGATTCCCTGCCGTGGGAAGATATCTTAAAATATGCAGTGGTATCTCGCAAATGGGCGGAGAATAATATGATTGGCGCTGCGAATTCCCTTTGGCAGTTACGTGCGAGTATGTATGCAGGTATGTTGCTAAAAGATCAGATGGGTAATTATAAAGGATCGCAAATGACCGGTGGACAGATGTTGGAGCGCGTACAGCAAAAAGTGCCGGATTACTTGGGGTATGTGACCAGCGGGGATGGGTATTATCCAGATGGTACCTATATTGCCCATTCCAATATCGCATATAACGGCGGTTATGGTTATACGGCCCTGTCCGAATCTTGCCATTTGGTGTATATGCTGACCGATACTCCTTGGGAAATTATGGATGAAAAAGCCAAAAACGTGTTTCAATGGATTTATGACTCCTACGAAACGATCATCTACAACGGGGTGTTAATGGATGCTTTCCGTGGACGCGAGATCGCCCGAACCGATATGAAACAAGCCGATGCGGCAATTATTGTAGTAAATGCAATCCTAATGGCGATCGAGATGGCGGAACCCGAGGACGCCGCCAACTATAAGTCCATGATTAAGCAGTGGTATGCAGGGAATACGTATACTCTAAAGAATCTGAATGAAAGCGCAGACCTGCCATGGCATAAATTCCCGTTGGATACCGTTGTACGGATCCTTAACATTGTCGACGACGACACGATCCAGCCCCGCCATATAACAGGAAAATATTATCAATTTACACAATCTGACCGTGCCGTTTTACGCGGCGAAACATTTTCTGCCTGTGTTGCAATGGCTTCGAAGCGAATCGCTCATTATGAAACTGGAGATGTCAATACAAAGGGCTGGAACACGGGAAGCGGCATGACCTACATATATAATGGCGATCTGGAGCGGTACGACGGCTTGAATAAAGCAACCATCGACTGGTTCCGGCTCCCGGGCACAACCTCTGTTTACAATAAGAAAGTCAATACGGGAACTTCCTCTCAATCTTTTGCTGGTGGTACGGGCGATGGAATGTATGGTGTTTCTGGAATGCAATTGGCGGCACCTGGGACCAATTTGAAAGCAAAAAAGTCTTGGTTTATGTTTGACGATGAAATCGTCGCATTGGGTTCGGACATTCAGTCCAGCGGCGATTCCGAATCTACGGAAACCACCTTTGAGAATTATATGATCGACGATGCTGGCGATAATCGCCTGGTGGTCGATGGAGAAGAACAGCCCTCAGAACTCGGATGGGAAGAAAAGAAATCCGATGTACAATGGTTGAATATTGAAGCAAATGTCGAAGGAGCCAACCTTGGCATTTATTTCCCAGAGAAGGAAACCGTTTCTATGA
>OLNN01002085.1_pt1 | contig 14883 bp, 13 predicted proteins | sample 1672141 | NCBI WGS metagenome assembly OLNN01 (sample SAMEA3136652, study PRJEB25190) | human gut metagenome | biome: human gut; feature: human-associated habitat; material: faeces | place: Austria | collected 2013 | reverse complement strand
CTGCAGGCCGCCTAATTTGAAGCGGCCTCTTTTTTCTCCCTCTTTGCCCATTCTAAACCAAGGATAATATCTAATTATCTTATCTAATAAAAAATTTGCCTAAAGGAATAATAAAGTTATGAATAAAGAATATATGTCTTTTTTTGAAAAAATAAGGGGAAAAACAATCGCAATCGTATATATTTTTGAAGGAGAAAACGCCCCAGGATTTAAACACTATTGGATTTGGAAAAGTGATATTATTACAGGGTGGATGAATGCTGTACAAGAGTTAGAATGTCTACCGTTTATATTAGATGTCCGAACTTTCATACAAAAGGCAATTAATCAAACTCTACCACATATTGATTTTGTTTTGAATCTAAATTGTGGAAGTTATGATTTATCATCTATGAGTTTGGTTCCTTCTATGTGTAGTTTTTTATCCATACCTTGCATACCCTGTGATGCCTGCTCTATTTTGACAAGCGAAAATAAAAGAATATCTAATCTCATTGCTATGGCTAAAGGCATTACTGTACCGCCTATTTTAACAGAACCAAATAAGAATGGTATTTATCGGCCACTTAATCTAGGTAATAGTATTGGTGTTGAATATGGCCCCTGCTTATCTAAGGATAAAAAACATGGTACTTATCAGGAATTCATTCCTGGATATGATATTACTATCCCTATAGTTTTCAATCCTATAATCCAAGATATTGATTTATTTCCAGCTACAGTTTACGTACCGTTATCGAAAGATCCATATTGGATTTATGATGAGCAGGAGAAGGAATGTGATGACAATTTTGAAATTTTGATAACCTCTAAAATTGAAGATAAATGCAAATTAAATTTATTAAATTTTGCAAAAGAATTTCCAATTAACACTTTTGGACGTATTGATGCCCGGTTGAGGTGTAATGATAAAAAATTAAGCAAAGAAATCATAAAGAAGCCATTAAGTGGGGAGAGTTTGTATTTTATTGAAATAAACAGTATGCCTACAATTGAACCAGAGGATTCTTTCGAGTATGCGCTAAACTATATTATGAAAAATCCTGAAAATAGTTTTTACTCTTGTGCCACCATTTATTATAATAAAATTAAAAAACCTACTATTAATGGCTTCTTGCTCTTTTGTTCTATGGCTTCCTTTTTTAAAGCCATGTATTAAATTCAAATGGATTATATCCATATTTGATAATAAAATTCATCTTTTCACCAGATGTTTTACTAAGTACCTTAGGTTTTGGGCAGTTATTTAATACCGAAAATATATCTGCATATTTAGATGATAGATATTGTATCTGAAGACAACGCTCTCCGGATCCCATAATATTCGTTAGAAATGACTGCTCAATTAAATCTTTTACGGGAAAAGTAGCTATTAATTCTTGCCCCAGTTTTGTATTTTGTGAGCATGCCACTGCCAGAACATTCAAAACAAAATCTGCACTTAGGAAAGGTAATTTATGAATCCCCATACTGGCAAATATTTTTCTCATTATCAATCGAATCCTATTCTCATCGATAAAAGCAAATGAATATCTTTCAGCAATCATTTTGTTGGTTTCTAGTGCTAAATGTTGCACAATTCTATCCTGATGTACTGCATAGCTCAACCCTTCATTAAAATAATCTATGGCCATTTCAGGTCGTCCACAATATAGGTACGCTATTCCGACATTGTTAAATATATGCGATAAACCAACCATACCTGGTACATTATTAACAGCCTCTACCTGTAAATCCCGAAATAGTTCAGGATCAATAGAGCCTGAATAAAAACGTTCGACTAACATATTGTTTTTACAATAAATGGCGTGATCTAACATTTTATTCTTTTTAAACAGATTATATCCGGTATTGTATAAAAATTCTCGCTCTGATTTTGATGTATTTGGTAAAAATTCTGCATATTTATAAGCTTGTGCCAATAACACTTCATTATTTAGTTCACTTGCCAGTTTATAAACATCTGTTATCTCAGTTCCCCCAGAATCATTACAAAAAATCAAAAATAATTTAGTAACACATTCAAAACTGCGAAGCAACTTTTCTGTATTACTATTGTCACTATGTATATTTGTAATTTTGTTTGATAAGACAGTTAAATCATTCCTAATTTCTTCTTTATGATCGAAAAGCAAATCGGTTCGAAATTTCATTAATATAGGGCTATATTTCATTACGACAGAATCTTTATTCCATTCATCATTATAAAGTATCTCCCGCTTTGTTTTTGAACAAGTACTATAACATTGTCTGGAAAAAGAATCTATAAATGAATCTATATCGTGTGCACCACAGTTAATTACTTTATATATTTCTGTTTCTCCTCCGGCATTAATATACCTAATATTGATTCCGTTTGGACAATCAGATAAAAGCACTTTTGCTCTTTCAAAACTATCATCTTTTAATAAAATAATAATAGTTGGCTGAAGAATACTATCTTTATTGAAATTTATTAATTGATTTATTGTTTTTTTGGTTATTTTACCTTCCTGCAAAATTATTGGATCGATAACATGAGGTCCCGCAGCCTGATGTTCATGTACTGTAAAAATTTTGCATAAAGCAGTTATTGCATCAGGAATACTTACCATGGTAAAAGATGATAAAAAAAACTGAACTAATTTAGAAACTGGGGCGATATTTTCGCCTATGGCTTTAACTGCTTTAAAAAAAGTTTTTTTAATTTGTTCATCTGAATCAAGATAATTAGGCGTATTGATATATGAATGAAAGTATTCATGCCCCTTACCAACTACAAATTTCTGTGACACCACAAAAACTGTAAATGTATCATCATCTTGAATGAATATTTTTTCTATTTCTGTCATTAGTCTCCTCCAAAAGTAAAAAAGGATATCAGATTATTATATAGATAATATCGGATAATTAGATATTATCCTTGGTTCATATAACCATAAATTTTATATTTATTATAACGCATCCTGCATTTTAAGACAACATATCCAGTAAAAATCTGCCACGCCACTTCAGAAATTTTCAGAATAGCTCTTCCCTACGGTAATCGTCAAACATAAAACAACAGCCTACACTGCCCTTTTGGGGTGTGTAAGCTGTTGACAATTATTCCTAATGATATTCTCGTATCTTATAATTTTTTATTTACACCGCAGAAATGATAAAATGCCCCCAGTATTCCTGCATCATTCTGATGCTTGGCAAATACTATTTTTGTATGTTCCTCAATACTGGATATTAAATACTTTTTGACAGCATCTTGTATTTTCCCCCGTAGAAACTCTTCCTGGGCCATGATGCCCCCACCAAGCACAACAACCTCTGGATTGATCACATAGCAAATATTAGCAATTCCCTTTCCAAGGATCTCTATCATTTGATCAATGGCACGGTTACAAATCATGTCTCCTTTTTTTGCTTCCTCAAAGATATGGTATCCATCCCACTTTTCTTCAGAATCTCCTTTCCACTGTGATACTTTTTTGCTTAAAATGCTGGCTGCCCCCAACGTCTGAAAATCACTGTCATCCATGTGCATATACCCAACCTCACATGCACTGTTGCTAAAACCATGAAACACCTTCCCATCTAACACGATACAGCCACCAATACCCGTACCTATGGTCAGCATCAAAACCACCTTGCACCCCTTTGCTGCACCTGAACTATATTCTGCAAGCCCTGCACAGTTTACATCATTTTCCACTTCACATGGTATATGAAATTTTTCCTCTAAGGTCTTTTTAAATTCCGTACCTGCATAGTCTGGGATCAGTGGTGCTGAATAAAAAATAGAACCTCTTTCTGTATCTACCATTCCTGCAGTAGAAATACAGATCCCCGCAATCGTTTCTCCTGTATGTTCAATCAGATGTTCCACAATCCCTATAACCTTCTTCAGAATTTCCGGTCCGCCCCTCCACGCTTCTGTTTTCAAACTTCCTTTTAGTGCAATTTCAGCATTTTCACAAATGATACCATACTTGATTGCTGTTCCTCCAATGTCAATGCTTATATATTTCTTCATTTCATATCCTCATTTACTTTCTTATCCAATCCCATCTGCATCTTAAATCAGACTCTTTTCAGTGTAAAAAGCAACACCCGGCTTATTAATTGGAGCCGGGCATTACTACTTACAAGTATTCCTATAGGGAATATTGTCTGCATATTATCTTATTATAAATATTTCTTCTTTGCATCACAAATCATCTGTGCAGCCTCTTTTACAATCTCCATGTCCTCGTCTACCAGTGCCGGAAGAGGCTCTCTTACTCCACCAAGTTCCAGTCCTTCATTGATCTTTAGAATTGCTTTAATGACTGCATACATATTTCCGTATGCTGAACACATTTTGTAAATTATCTCATTACAAGCATACTGGATTTCTCTTGCCTCTGTCATCTTTCCCGCATTTACACATTCATCCAACTTTAAGTATAATTCAGGCATAGCACCATAAGTTCCCCCGATTGCTCCCTCTGCTCCGATAACACGTCCACTCATAAACTGCTCATCAGGACCATTAAAGATAATGTACTCAGCTCCCGCAGCCTGCTTAAACATTTGGATATCCTGTACCGGCATAGAAGAATTCTTGACACCAATGACGTTGGAATTCTTCCTCATCTTTGCAAATAAACTCTGTGTAAGTGCAACACCAGCAAGTTGAGGTATGTTATAGATTACAAAGTCTGTGTTCGGTGCCGCTGCACTGATGTCATTCCAGTACTGTGCAATGGCATATTCCGGTAAGTGGAAATAGATTGGAGGAATTGCAGCGATTGCATCTACCCCCAGACTTTCTGCATGTCTGGCAAGTTCCCGGCTGTCCTTCGTATTATTGCAGGCGACATGGGCAATAACTGTAAGTTTACCTTCCGCTGCTTTCATAACATTCTCAAGTATAATCTTACGTTCTTCCACACTCTGATAAATACACTCTCCGGAAGAACCATTTACATAAACACCTTTTACTCCTTTTTTAATGAAATATTTTGTCAGTTCCTGTACTCCTTTTGGACTGATGTTTCCTTCTTTGTCATAACAAGCATAAAATGCTGGAATCACACCTTTGTATTTCTCAAGATTTCTCATAATTTTGCTCCCTTCTTAAAGGCATTCATTTTGTTTCCCATTTTTGAGTTCCATTTCCTCTACAAATGATTTTGTGATCAACTGTGGTCTTGTGATAATCGAACCAACTACAACGCTATACGCACCAAGTTCAATGACATGCCTTGCCTTTTGGGGTGTATTGATATTTCCCTCAGCAATTACCTTGTGTTTGACTCCTGCAATAATTTTTCTCAGAATTTCAAAATCATTCTTCTCAATCTTATCTCCCTTACTCTGCTCCGTATATCCGACTAAGGTTGTTCCAATAAAATCAAAGCCAAGATCATCTGCATGAAGGGCTTCTTCTATGGTAGAGCAGTCTGCCATCCAAAGCTGATGGGGATATTTTGCTTTTACTTCGTAGAAGAATTCATCTAAAGTCTGATTACCCGGACGTTTAGACATGGTTGCATCCATTGCAATGATTTCCGGTTTCACTTCCATCAGTTCTTCGATTTCATTCATCGTTGGAGTAATATAAACTGCACTGTCTTCATAATCCCTCTTTACAATACCAATGATTGGAAGATCCACTTTTGAACGAATCTCTTTAATATCTTCTTTTGAGTTTGCACGGATTCCTCTCGCTCCGCCTTCCTTCGCTGCCAGTGCCATTCTTCCCATGATAAACGAAGAGTGTAATGGTTCATTTGGCAATGCCTGGCAAGATACAATCAATTTTCCCTTCAGATTTGCCATTTTCTGATACATCTCTTTTCCCTCCTTGGTTCCAACTTCCGTATCATTCATTCCCTCTTTATGAAAATAAGCGGTCACGGTTGAACCGCTTATTTTCTTTATTATCAAGAATATTGCCTCTTATGGTTGAACCTTCAATTCATCAATATTGAACCTCTCATATTTCAATATATTTTTCAGATGCAATTCATTTCTTGACTAGGAATCATATTTCTCATATAAAAGCCCGATCTCGCCGTCTGGAAGCTCTGTCAGGCAGGAATAAGAGTAACCAATTTGAGGGGTATCCACAGAATAGCAATATTTCCACTCCACAGAATACTTATCTTTTCCGGAATTTCCTGTTTCGCTGATCAAACCAATCCATATCTTTCCATTTTTTCTGCCATTAGTCGCATTTGGTGCTGATAGTAAGATAGCAGGCTTTCCATCAACAGGCTGCGAGTAATTAATCACTGACAACTGCGTTCCATATCCTGTTGTTGCAATTTCAGTTAGTGGAACCCTCTCACTCCAGGTTTCTCCTCCATCTGTACTCGTCACTTGTGCAATGTATCCTGATCCTGTACGCAGATAAGTTTTCAAGGAACCATCTGGCATTTCTACAATCTGGGCTTCTGCAGTTGCCCCACCTGTATTCTGATCTGCTTCTACGTATTTCCAGTTGTCTCCATGGTCATCACTATACATAAATCCCAATTCTGCAGATGACTTCGAATACAATGGAACAATCAATCTTCCGGCATGTTCACCATTTGCTATCTGTTTACCTACCCCTGGTCCCAATACCAGGAATTTTGATCCTTCTGGCTTAAAGGTACTTACAATCTGTAAATCAGACCAACTTTCTCCCTCATCATCTGAGTATTTCATAGCCAAATAAGTTGTTGGGAATACTTTAAAATCTGCATCTTTATAAAAAACATTCATATTTACATCCGTGTCTGTCGGCGTTTCCAACAACTTCGTACCTTCAAAATTGTAATCATACTGTTTACACAGCATGGCATTTCCATTTTTGTACAGATTATATTCACCATCAACACTATATTCGGTTGCTGAATTTGTAGTATCGTTATAAATGGTTCCATTTTCTCTTACAGAGTAGTCATACGTTCCTGCCGCATCATCCTTCCAGTGCAATTTCAAATATTTCTTCCCATCAACCTCTTTAAATCCAGAACCTACGGAAGCGTTGGAACTTCCAATTCCTGCCGGCATCATATCAGCAAAGAGAAATACTCGATGTGTCTCCTTATCTTCTAAAAGTACTGGATCTATGTAGGAAGCACTCCCTTGTATCTGCACATTCTTGCCAACCGAATCCCGTGGCCAGTCTATGTTCTTTGCTACATAATCGTCAAACTTCAATGGCAATGTCGGCTGTCCCCACGTTTTTCCACCGTCTGTACTCTTTGCAAATGCTGTATTGATCTTGCTTTTTGCATCATGGGTACCACCATATCTTGCATCTGCTGCTGCAAGCACTGTACCAGAGTCCAATGCTAACAGGGAAGGGATACGGAAATAGTTGGATTTTGTGGCATCTCCTGCATAAAAGATATTATCTGCATATATAGTCTTTCCTGTCACAGCAATAAGCTCATCATCAGAAAGTACATCCTGATATACCTGGATGTTCTCTATGGAACCTCCAAATGGATAGGCAACGGTTCCCTGACGCATGGTACCACCCAGCATTACATTGTCTACTCCTGTAATATCACTGATAAACTTAAATGCCTCCTGTTCCAGCGTTGCTATTAATTCTCCATTCGCAAACAGCTTATACTGTTTATTTTCTTTATCCGCTTTTAATGCAACGGTGTTGGATACTCTTTCCCCCTTATAACTACCACGCACAGCAGCCGGGCGGTCCAGCGTATATTTAAACTCGCCATCTGTATTCCTCAATTCCATCCCTACACCGCCAGCATTTGTGATATATAGGTGGAAATGTCTATCCTGATTTCCTTTTGTACCATTTCCCACACTCAATAACGATTGAACCGCATTTTCACTGGTTGTTTTATAAGAGATAACGATAGTTCCCTGTTCCAATGCTTTTACTGTTTCTGCCCCAGGTTCCTTACTCAAATCATATCCTGTACCTTCTGAGATTTCGATTCCTTCCTTTTGCAAAACTGGTACCGAAGAAGATTCTGTATCCTGTGCATTCTCTGCCACAGCCCCACGCATATCTGTCTGGACCTCTTGAGCATATACACTCGTTGGTGAAACACATATCACTGCGGTTGCTACTATAGAAATAATTTTTTGATACTTATTCATACCGTACTCCCCCTATCCGATAATCTCACTAAGTTTCACTTTTCGATCCTCAAATCTTGATTTCGTGCAGGCATCTGCTGTCGCAATCGCAGCTCTTGCAGCTTCTCCTGTGAGCAGTGGTCTAAATTCATCATCAACTTCCTTTCCATGGAGAATGCCGTTGAGGTATTTCATCTCATTTTTCATAATGCTATGCAGCCACATTGGTGGTTTCTTTCCTGGTTTTCCATACATAATAGCACCATCCATCTCCGTACCGTGATAGATTCTTGTCCGGTCATCATCTTCTTCCTGTGACTCATGTACAAGGAAATGTTCCTCCCGACCATCTACTTTCAGCGTACCGCCACAATCACACATATCAATCTTAATTGCACCTTTTGTTCCCTGAATCAGGACGTAATGTTCTGGCCAATGGAAAGCAGATCCCCATTCTAATACTGCATACCGATTATCAGAAAACTGCATATTCACAAATAACATATCATCTTCATCTCCAAAAGCCTCTCCCTGGTGTGCAACATTTCCACCTGTCATGGTAACTTCTTCTGGCATTCCTCCCATCAAAAACTGTACACAATCCAGTTCATGAATGTGATGGTACAAATGTCCACCTGATTTTTCCCTGATTTTTTTCCATGAAATAGTTGGCTGCTGTTCCTCCCATCCGTTTCTTGCAGAATGGCAATAGAGAACTTTTCCAATCACCCCGTCATTGATCAGTTTCTTCGCATAGCGTACCCCATGGAAGAAATTCATAACATGACCTGCCATAAAGATTACTCCATGTTCCTGACAGGCTCTTACCATTTCGTCACAATCCTGATAGGAAAGTGCAATGGGTTTTTCACAAAATACATTCACTCCATGTTCTGCCGCTTTGATGACTGGCTCTTTATGCAAGTAATTCGGTGTGGCAACAATGACCGCTTCAACGTCTTCCCTGCTATATAAAGTATCCAGATCGGTTTCCACATCACAGCCCAATTCCTCTGCTATGGTTTGACCGTTATCCGGATCAAGGACTGCCACAATCCTGGCACCCTCCTGTTCCTTCATAATCCTTCCAAGTTCTGCACCAAAATATCCTGTTCCTACAATTGCATATCCTACTGTTTTCATTACTTAATACCTCCAATTTTTTTATTTTACTGCTCCATCTGTCATTCCACCTGCAATTTTATTCTGAATAAACATAAAGAATATAACGGATGGAACTACTACGAGAGCTGATGCTGCCATCATATCTCCCCAGTTCAATATCTCAGCTCCCTGCAAAGATTTTAATGCCACGGAAACCGTCATTTTATCTGTGCTGTTAATTAAAATCAAGGAATATAAGAATTCATTCCATGCATTGATAAATGTATAAATTGCTGTTGCTACAATCCCCGGCATGACTAGAGGAAGGACAATCTGTACAAACGTTTGAAATTTATTGGCACCATCCACTCTTGCTGCTTCTTCAATTCCCAACGGTACCGTTTTGAAAAATCCTACCAACATCCAGACTGCGTAAGGAACACTAAAGGACAGGTACACAATAATCAGACCGATCCGGGTATTAACTAATCCCAACTTTGCCATTACCATAGAATAGGGAATTGCCAGCAAGATGGGTGGAAACATGTATGTAGCCACAAGCACTTTTGACATAATGGAACCCAATTTTGGGAAAAACCGTACAATCCCATAAGCTGCCATGGAAGAAATCACAATTGCAATGCACGTTGTGATAATGGCTATGAGTAAGCTGTTTCCAATGTTTTTAGCAAATCCAAGATCCTGGATCACATGGGTAAAGTTATCTAAGGTAAAATGTTTCGGTAAGAATCCGGTAGGATTGGATGTCAATTCTCCCGACGGCTTTACCGAACACAACAGTACCCACACTAACGGGAAAAACGCAATCAATGATAAGATTATCAAATACAGATGGCAGAAAGCATTTCCGACTTTTCCTTTTCGATTCATCATCATTTATCCTCCTTTTCCCATTTTGCAATAATCGTAAAGTACACTACACATACCAACAACAAGAATGCCAGCAACAACATGGTGACTGCAGAGGATCTTCCTAACAATTTCGTATTCCAACCCATGTTGTAAGCATAAATCGGCATTGTTGTTGTAGCATTTGCCGGTCCGCCACCGGTAAGCAGGTAAATAATATCAAAGTTATTGAATACCCAGATTGTACGAAGAACAACTAAAAGTCCAACAACAATCTTAATATGCGGTACTGTAATGAACCAAAACTGCTGAATCTTAGATGCACCATCAATCTGTGCTGCTTCATACTGATCCTGCGGAATTGTCTGCAAAGCAGATAATACATTCACCATGATCATTGGTGCACCAAACCATACATTGATAAAAATTAAGGTCAGGAATACCAGACTGCTATCACTAAGGAATTGTGGCAATTCGCTGCATATCCCAAGCTGAACCAGCATATTGGGAATAAATCCGGATACTCCATTTAAAATCCATTTCCAGGACAATGCTATTACAATGGATGGAAATGCCCACGGAATAATCATCAACGTACGGTAAATACCTTTCCCTACTTTTACACGGTTAATTGCAAGAGCTGCTGTAAATCCAATAAATAACTGCCCTAATAATGAGCCTATAGTCCATAAAATAGAATTCAGGAATGCCTTATAAAAATTAGGATCTGTCAACACTTCCTTATAATTCGCCATTCCTATAAAATCATAGGTCAGCCGAATCAAGTGCTTTGATGTCATGCTATAATACAGGCTGGAAAATATTGGGTATATCAGCAAAACACCTACCACCAGCAATGCAGGAAGTACAAAAATCCAACGGGCATAATCTACTTTTTCTTTTCTTTTCATCATATATGCCTTTCCTCATTTCCCGGGCTATCTACCTCGCCCGTTTTTTCATTGCTGCACGGTACTGAATAATTCATTTAATTGCCTTTCTGCTGTTTGGGCAGCCTTCTTCACATCCGTACCATTCGTAATAATATCCTGGAACATACTTTCAATGATCCCCTGAGAAGTAAGAAAACCTGCCTGAATGCTTGGTCCATGCTCATATCCGATAGCAGTTCCCTTCTCCATTGCATCTGTAATCACATCGACTGCGTTTGAGAACTTTTGAACTGTCTCGTTCTCCGTATATTCCGGCGTATCAGAAATTCCGCTGATGGAAGGAAGCATTCCTACTGGAGTCGCATCCAGGAATTTAATATAGGTATCTTTCTCATACAGTTTTTTCATAAAGGCTTTACAGATTTCCGGATGCTTTGAATTTCTCCAAATGACCATAGGAATATTAGAAGTCTCAGCTCCGTAATCCGGATCATCCACATTCTGCTTTGGAAGTGGTGCACAATCAATCTGGTCAACCAAATCTGGAGAGTTGGTTTCTACCCCGCTAATCTGGAAACCTGAATTAAAATCAAATGCTGTTTTTCCCTGATAAAACAAGTTTGCCTGATCCAACACAGCATAATTGACAGAATCTTTTGGAGAACAGTTCTTATATATATCCAGCCAGTATTTGATTCCATCTATTGCCAGGTCACTGGTCAGATTTGCTTTAAGATCATCGGTCAAAAGGCTTCCGCCTCCACTCCGGACATAGAAATTCAAAAATCTGGTTGCCATAAGATCACTTGAGCCACAAGGGAAGGAGCAGCCATACACACCATCTTGCGTAAGCGTTTTTGCAGCCTCGGCAAACTCATCCCATGTCTTAGGCACAGAAAGCCCTGCTTTTTCCAATAAATCTTTACGGTACCACATAACCTGTGCGTGAGAATACAGCGGCAGGGAATAACACTCCCCATCTTTTTCACCTTCCGATAATGCTGTCTTTGAGAATTTGTCCCTTCCAATATCATCGATCAGGTCATCTACAGGCACCAAAGCATCTGCATCCATCATCTCTACCACATGCCCCGGAAGTGCCGTACTCATATCTGGCACATTTCCTGAAGCCAGTCCAGTTGTCCATTTGGTGTAAAAATCCCCCCAGGAGAAGGTTTCGATTTTAATGTTGACTCCCGGATTATCTTTCATGAACTGGTCTGCAGTTTCCTGTATCACTTCCAGCCTTGGCCCTTGTGTAAAGGAGTGCCAAAATGTAATATCTCCTTTCATTTCTCCGGATGCCACTTGATTCGTTGCATTCTCTTCTTTAGAACCACATCCCGCAAGTATGGTGGAGGCAATCATTGTTCCAGCTAATAAAATTGCTAATTTTTTCTTCATATTCTTGCCCTCATTTATTCATTTTATTGTTATTTAGTTTCATTTTTTTAATGCAGCTACATTATTTCGTTTGTTGTAATCTTATTTTAGCCACTATTTTTATACACATCTACTAAATGCACACTCAATAATAGCATTTCCCACTCATTTCTTATTCTCTTGCTACTTTCCGATATTGATTTGGGGTAAAACCGAAAGCAGCCTTAAACTCCCTTATAAAATAATTCGCATCTTCATATCCACATGCATACGCAATATCATTGATATTGTCATTACTTACCAATAAAGCCCTTGCTGCTGTTGTAAGCCGGATCTCTCTTACATATTCCATTGGACTTTTTCCCATATTAATCTTAAACAGGCTGCTGAATCTCTGTTTACTAAGCTCCGCCATTTCTGCCATCTTTTGTGGAGTGTATTTTTCACTTGGATGCAGGATAATATAATCTGCCACCATGTAAATCCTTGGATCAATCTGCTCATTTTTCTTTGAGTTTTTATCTCTCAATGATCTCCCCTCTATTTTTTCCACGAAATCTCCAGTTGTCTTATCAACTTTATTTCCATGCATAGCCAGTGAACCAATCAATAAATCCAAATATCCCCTGACAAAACATTTTTTTACCATGGAATCTTTTTTTACCCATTTATAAATTTCCTTAAAATAAATATCTTCTCCCTGATTGACTGAAACCCTTGGAATCCCATAATATTCTGCTAACATATCTTCCCCTTCATAAAGTACCGAAGTAGTAAAACGAAGGCTGTAAAACTCGAAGGCTTCACTAAGAGCCCGGCAAGACATTTTACATCCCTGCGGGATATATACGATCTGATTTTCCTCCACAATAGTTTCTACCCTATCAATACAAAGCTCCGCTTTTCCTTTTTCAATATACCGGAATATGCTATAAGGAATCACGGATTCCGGATATACCCATGTCTTTCCCATGGAATAAAATTCAATATATAAAAATGTAAACCGTATGTTATCTATAACTGACATGTTATCCTCCTATGATAAAAAAACAGCTATAATCACTCACCGAGACTTCTCTCTTCCTTTGAATATTTCTTTAAGACAGATTCAAAGATCGGAAAAATCTGGCTATGTATTATAGCTGATTCCAATATAATTCCTTTATACTCTAATTTTAACAACTACTTTTTTTACTGTTTTCGGTGATTTATCCATCATGGCAACCTTATGAGCATCGCTTGGAAAACATACCATAAACTCTCCCGGCTTCAAAAGATAACTCCCTGATTCATCCCCTTGATAAAATCCAATATCTTTTTCTTCACTGAACGGTGTTTTGATTTGCAGACTACTTACATCAGCAGTTGCAATTCTTTCCACTCCTTCCATAATATAATGAACATCTATATACTTTTGATGAGCCTCATACATACAATCCTTTTCTTCTTTGCTAACAAATGATACAGGGTTCGCTATTATAGAACCTTTTTGGATTATAGTATCCGGAGTAGCTTCTTCCCAACTTTTCACTTCCGCCAAATAGCATAATGCCTGATAAATTTTCTCATCTTCCTTATAGTTTTCCTTATTATGAATCGAATCAAATATCATATTGGGAATCTCCTTTCAAATTAGAATCTCGTACTTTTTTAACGTATTGCGTAAAACTGTCGCCATGATCTGATACCCTTTAGCATTTGGATGCAGACCATCATAAGTAATCCTATCCAACGGTTTATCTGTCCCTGGAAATACCATTGTAGCATAATAATTTACAAAAATAAGATTATTCTTTTTCGCCACTTCTGCCAGCCAATCATTCAGTTCTTTGATATAGTTTTTCTTACCTTTTTCATCTATTAGAATTGGCAAAAGGGATGTTAAAATCAAGCAGATATTTTCTTCTTTTGCCTGTTGTACAATTTGCGTAATATACCGTTTTACTGTTGCCACTACCTGATTATACAGAGTCAGCTCTACTTTTTTCCAGTAACTCCCTTCCAATTCTATGAAATCATTAATTCCAATTCCCAAGATACAATATCTTGGCTGCAGTTGAACTGCATCCGTATAAAACCGTTTTTTTAGATACTTTGTTGTATCTCCTGCAATGCCCCTATTCACAAGCAAGTGATTACCACTTCTAAAATAGGCATCTAACTCCCAATACTCCGTAATGGAATCCCCAATAAATAGAAAATCCGGTTTTTGGTTTGTGTAGCATAATGCATGATTTTTTATATCAAACTCTTTTCTTTTTTTATCTGCTGCAACATTTTCAGAGAAATATTCTAGCTTCCTATATCCTTTATCTGTCGAACTCATCTATTGCCTCCTTTGAGTTTATTATAAAAAAATAAATGCATATCCCGAAACTGAATCTGCACTCAAAAATAGCATTATACGCTTATTTTATTTATTTTTTCACCTAAACAAGGTATGATATTTTCTAAAACTCTATCTGTGTGTCAAAGAAAAAACTTCTTCCACTTTCTAATCTTTGTCCGAAATGTTCCAAAGGGGGCTACTGTATTTACATGAATAAATTTATAAACTTCCCATACT
>OLNN01002084.1_pt1 | contig 14894 bp, 22 predicted proteins | sample 1672141 | NCBI WGS metagenome assembly OLNN01 (sample SAMEA3136652, study PRJEB25190) | human gut metagenome | biome: human gut; feature: human-associated habitat; material: faeces | place: Austria | collected 2013 | reverse complement strand
CAATATACAGTGCTGAGCGGTTTTATAGCGGGAGGATTCGATGTGGAATCTTTAATGTACGGGGACAATGTATTTGAGAAATGCGGGATAAACCGGGATGAGACGGGAGACATCGGGAAAACCCGCTATTTCAGCGGGAAACGGCAACATTTGAGGCGGGAACGGCCCGCAGTTTATCAACAATCTTGAGATCATGGGCGTCGGCAGCGGTCGGCGTCCTTTTTTCATGCCCAGACGGCCCAGGATGGCCCAGAACGGCGTCAGCGCGGCGAGGCCACAAACTTACCAGGGTATATAAAAAACCCCCGGAAAACCGCGTAAAAACGGCATTTCGGGGGTTTTAATCCATGAGCGGGCCGCTCGGCACCGTCCCGGAAGTCACAGCAGCAGACCCAAGAGGACGGGCTTCGCAGCCCTTGACGATAGTATAGCAGACGGGGCCGCAAATGGCAAGGGGGTCGGGCGTGCTAACGAGGCGTTAGAGCGTGCGAATTTTGCCCGTAAAACCGGGATATGGGCGCAGATCGGCGCGGACAGAGGCGTGCATAGGGCGTGCGTGGCGTGCGCGGCGGGGCCGCATCTCGAGCAAAAAACAAGGCGATCTCAATGGGACAACTCAGCCAAAACGCCGGGACGATGTCCCATTGTTCAATTTTCCCGCATTTTCCGGGGGTTTTGCCGCCTCCGGGATTTTTGGCACGCAAACAACGCCCCCTTTTACAAAGGGACGCAAAACGGATTTATAACTAAATCATAAAGGCACAAAAAATCAGGCGGTTCCACCCTGGGCTTTAAGGCCCTGGGCCGGGCCGCTTTTTTCGTCGTCGCTCTCGTCGAAATACGTCCAGTAAATAGACTCTTTTTCCCCGCCCGTGAGACGGGTGTACTTGAAGTGAACGAGGTCGAAGATCTCCTTCCGGGCATCGTCCGGCAAGAGCCGCAGCATGGCGATCAAATCGTTCTCCATCGGGGACAGCGGGACACCATCACACGACACCCCGGCGACGCCCTGGCGATCGCTCGTAAGTCCGAGAAGGTAGTCGGCGGATACCCCGAAAAAACGGGAGAGCTCTACTATGGCAGCATAACCGGGCTTGCTGCGCCCGATCTCCCAGTCGCCTACATTTCCGGGCGAAACCCCGACCTCTTTCGCGAGCTTAGTTTGCGAGACACCCCGCTCCTGACGCAAGGTTTTTAATAACTCTGAAAACACAATACTCCTCCTCTTTCCGTAAATACGGGAAAAGTTCCCGTAAAACTATTGACTTCTCTCGTATTTACGGGTATAATCTATTTGGATTTAGTTCTAAAGCAAGTTAAATCATAGCACACCCTCGTAAAAAACGAAAGAGGCAAGGAGGTGATTTTGTTGAGACGCGGCAAAAAACCGACCAGGAAGCAGAAGATCAGGCTCGGTCAGGCGGGGCTCGCCCCGGAGAACTGGCTGGTCGTTAAACAGAAGCCGAACGGAGACCTCGTCATTCTCCACAAACACACGGACACCATCAGAGTCATCCCGGCCCTGGTCGGATGACATCAACAGGAAGGAGCAGCAGCGCATGAAGATCATCCACTTTGAACTTACCAGCAACGGCGAGCACATCGGCTCTACCCCCATCCGGGAACAGGCCGTCGCCGCAGCAAAGGCCCACGCCAACCGCAACGGCGTCGACGTCGACGTCATCGCCACCCTGGAGGACGGCAACACCCGCAAGATCATCGTCAAGCCCGACGGTAGCGTCGATAAGGTGTGGCAGCGGTCTTACATCGACCCCATCCCCGGCGTGATCTACCGCAACCGCAACGGCGTCGACTACAAGTGCATCGAGGCTCTGTCCGATCACAGTGCGATCATGGAGAGGGTCACGGACAAGTGGACGTTTACCGCTCACGGCGTTCAGCGGTATCACGACGGCACGATCGAATGGAACTACTCCACCGGGGGCCGATGGCCTAACGTCGCGATCTAAGCCGAAACGCCCGCAGGGGCGTCGCCGGGAGCCGCCCTACCCGGCCTGACGATGGCAGGGCAGAAAGGAAGGAACAGCAGCATGAGAAAGATCAAGAAGATCAACGGCTATCTCGTTGTCAAGTTCAATGACCGCGAGAAGCGCGAGTACGAGGGCACCGCCCTCGGCGAGTATGGCGTCATCGACGCCGAGCTTTACACTGGCAACCTGGACATCGACCGAGGCGCGATGGAGTACGACGACGCCGACTCCCTGGAAGTCGCCGTCGAACTGGCCCGGGGCCTGGAGTCCGAGGAGGACATCACCGACGAGCCTCCCACCTACACCGTCGTCGTTGAGACGGACACCACCTTCACCGAGACGGAAGTCGAGCCGCAGCTTATGATCTCCGGCTGGGAGCGCAGACTGGCGAACCAGATCAAGAACCGCCACTGCCCCGACACGGACGAGCGCACCGCCGCCCATGAGCTCTACGGCTACAAAGTCGCCCTCAAAGACCTGGGCCTCCTGGCGGAGTGCGACTGCTACGTTCGCCCGGATGTGTTCGGGGCCTACGACATCCCGAGGCCCTTGCCTCAGAAACCGGAGGAGCTCCTGACCTACATCTGTGACGAGAGATGTAAGGAGCGCATCCCGGGCCGAACCCAGGAGGAGCTCGAAGCCGCCTGTGCAAAGTGCTCCCTTGAGCGTCTGACTCAGGAAGCGGACGCCCGGGAGCTCCGGGCCCGCGAGAACGCCCTCCGAGAGCTCAACGGGCTCCTCACCCAGCTCGACGGAACCGACGCCACCGCCGCGACGGTGCGGCGCGTGGAGTTCGGAGCGCGGCAGTACCTGAAGGCCCTCCAGACGGTCGGCTTCCTGACCGAGCGGGAGATCGCCACCTTCAGCACGCAGATCGACGACGCGGTCAAGGAATGGGAGAACACCCCAGCGACGCGACCGTGCTGCTCCCATGAGGACGACGGCTTCCGGGGCGTCAGCCTTATGGTAGGCGGCACCCTGGCGGACTTGAGCCCCCACGACTTCGTCGAGGTGGGGTTCGTCAAGGGCTGCACCGTCCACATTCTCAAATGTCGCAAATGCGGGCATGAGAGCTTCGCGTGGTTCCAGCCTGGAGAGGAGGGGACGGAATGACAGGACTTGAGATCATCAAGGCCCCCGGCACCACGGCGGGCGAGATCGCGGACATCATCTCCAAGCCCTGCCCGCCCATCATCCCGGCAGAGTGCGACAAGCTCTCCTGCAGGGAGTGCTGGCTGGCATGGCTGACCACGGGCAAAGCAGCGTGCGAACCCTGTGAGGGCATCATCACGCCGCGAGAAGAAACAGAAAAAGGGGCACCCGAAAGTCGGGCACCCCTGGACTGGGAGCCGCGCTTCGTTTCCTTGTGTGGCGTGAAGGTTGCCGGGAAACGGTATAGCAGCGGCGCACTTGCGGGCTACGTCGGGAAGAAGGTGCTTGTGAAGTACACCCCCGAAACCGTAACCGCTCGAAACTTGGACGGAGACATTATCGGCGCACTCACTCTGTTTCAGGAGTGAAATCGAGGGACGTGGGCTCAAACTTCTCGTCGTACTCCTGAGTGTGGAGGTCGACGAAGACCTTGTTCATCTCAAGGCAACCAGCAACCCACTCCTCGTTTGTAACAATCCCTTTATCCATTAGGATTTTCAGAAGAACGCGGGCCCCGAACTCGTTTGCAAAGATGCTCGTCGTCAACCCCTCGACAAATGGAGTCTTTGCAATCTCCTCAACAAACTTGTCCCTTTGAGTTTTGGGATGTTCGCTCATATCAGTCACCTCCTCCCCGGGCCGAAACCCTACCTCAATTATACCGGGCCGGGGAGGAAAATGGAAGGAGAGCAGCATGGTAAAAGCAACTGACATCAGCGCGGCGGTCAGCTCGACAATGGTCGCAAGACGCAACGCCGCACTCAGGAAGCGGGACGCAGGAGACCCGCGCAACCCCCTCCGGGCGAAACCTGGGCGGGAGCAGGAGTTCTATGAAGCGGCTCAGAGCGTGCGAGCCTGTGACATTATTCTCAGATTACTTGAGAACGAGGTGAGGCGTGCGGCCCATGAGCGCACCCGCCCCATCCGGGTCAAGATCATCCGCTTCATCGACCGGGCTATGGACTTCTACATCGCGGTCGGCCTCGTCGCCCTGGCAACCCTGGGCTTCGCCGCAGCGTTCGTATTGTTCCGGCTCCCGGTGCCCGCCGTCCAGGCGGCGGCGTTCATCGGGGTCGCCCTGGCCCTGGCCTATGCGATCGCCCGGAAGTAAATCTAAGAACGAAAGCAGAGAAAGGAGGACAGCGATGAGAAGCCCCAACAAGAAACTCACGCCGTTCGGCAAGCTGGTCGTCAAGGCTCTCGCCGACCAGGACATGAGCAAGGCGCAGCTCGCCGCCGAGGTGGGCGTCGCCCCCCAGTACCTCAGTTACATACTGAACGGCACCCGCTCGGGCGGGAAGTACCTCCCGGCGATCGTCGCGGCCCTCGACCTCGACCCGAGGAAAGTCGAGAAAGCGATCGCGGCATAACCCAGAAGGAAGGGAGGGACAGGAGTGCCGGACGTATTCATCACACTTGAGGAGGCAGCAGCCTTCGAGGACATCAGCTATGAAGCGATGAAGAAACGGGTGCAGCGCAACCCGAAGCAATACAAAACGCAGACTCAGGCCCGGGAGGGCGGAGGCAAAGATCAAGTCTTGATCTCCGTCTCCTCCCTGACCGCAAAGGCGCGGAAGGCATACCGGGCCGCGCAAAAGGTAGACGGGAGGGATGTCATCATAGACCGCAGAGCATCGGAGGCGACGCCCTGGTATGTGGACGCCGACCTCAACCACTACATCGAAACCAACAAGAAGAAGTTCTACGAGGCCGTTGAGCTCGCCGCCCGCGTGCAAGACTTCATCGACTACGACGGCCCCGACCGCACGGCCTACGCCGAGCGGTTCGCCCTGGGCCTGGGCATCAGCCCACAGAGCCTTTACCGCTACACGAAGAATGTACTGGAGGCGAACGCCTGGGCTCTCAAGCTGGAGCGCGAGGACGGAAAGAACCGAGACTACTTCCGGGCCCTGGCCCTGTGCCGGAAACCGAAGGAGACAGGCACTTTCCCAAGCCTGACCCCGGAGCAGAAGGCCCTCATCGAAAACATCTGGTTCGACCGCCGCTTCGCCGCCAACCTGGGCACGATCGAGATGCTCTATGAACGGTTCGAGGAGGAAGCGGAGCGGCGCGACTGGGAGAGCTACCCCTCCGTCAAGACCGTCGCCCGCTACATCAAGTTCATCATGGAGACCCCGGGCGCAGAGTCGGCCCGCTACCTCGCCGCAAACGGCACCCGGGAATGGAAGAACAAGAAGATGGTCAAGGCTCGCCGCGACGCGACCAGCCTTCAGGTCATGGAGTACGTTGTGGGCGACGAGCACACCTTCGACTTCTGGGTGCAGTGGACAGCTCCGAACGGCAAGATCAAGGCCGTCCGCCCGAAGCTGGTCGCCTGGATGGATATGCGAAGCCGCTGCATCATCGGCGACGTTGCTTGTGTCGACGCCAACTCCCAAACCTTGAAGGAGTCTTTGGTCAAGATGATCTACAGCACTCCGGGCGGTGTTCCTCACATCCTGCACGTCGACAACGGCAAGGACTATACCGCGAAGACCATGACGGGCCAGAGCCGCAAGGAGCGCAAGATCGACTTCTCCTTCGACGCCGAGACGATGGGCTTCTACCAGAGCATCGGCATCGAGGACGTCGGACGCTCGCTCCCTTACCAGCCCTGGGATAAACCGATCGAGCGATTTTTCAAGACCGTCTGTGACAAGTTCTCCCGCTGGTTCGAGTCCTACACAGGCACCCTGACGGGCTCCAAGACCTACGCCAAACGGCAGAAGGACATCGACGCGATGCTGGAGCGCGGAGAGCTGCTGACGATGGAGGAGTTCTTCGAGGCATGGACGACCTGGAAGGACACCAAGTATCACACCCGGGTACACCGTGGTCTGAAGGACGCGGGCGAGAAGTGGCACACTCCGATCGAGATGTTCGAGAATGGCCCTCGCTACGAGAAGGCCGCACCGCCCCGCGAGTATGCGGCGATGCTGTTGATGAAGGCCGACACGGCCCGCGTCTACAACTACGGCATCAACAAGTTCGGCACTGTCTACGCCGACAGTGAGCTCGGCAAGTACATCGGCCAGAAGGTCGGCATCAAGTGGGACATCGACGACGTCACCAAGCTCTATGTCTTTGACAATCAAGGCCGAAAAATCTGCGAAGCGGTCTCGGCGGAGCTGCTGGCCTTCGGCCCGCACTGTTCCCAGGCGGCACTCGAAAAGCACCTCCGCGATCAGAAGCGGCAGGAGCGCGAGGTTCGCGAGTTCCTGGAAGAACGCACCCGCCCCTACGAGCTCCGCATCAGCGAAGGCGGCAGAGCTTCCGAGGCGGTCGGCATGATCGACCTGACCATCAGGGCCGAGAGAAGCCCGAAGGTGATCTCGCTGCCTAACGACAAGGAGTTCCGGGCAGAGGTTGCCGCGACCAGCAAAAAGAAGAAGGCCGGAGCCGGGGACGAGTTCCTCGCATCGAAGGCCGGGGACGCCCTCGCTCGCTTGAGGGCCATAAACGAATAACAGGAGGTACAACATGGAAGTCACAGCAGCAGAACGCACCAACACCTACACCGAGGCCCAGAGCCTCGCTCAGAAGATCAACAACCACATCCTCGCCACCCACGGCAGCATCGCCAACGTGGCGAAGGAGATCGGCTATAGCCGCACGACCGTATCCCGCTACCTGTCGGGCAAGTACGACAGCGACCCGACCGATCTTGAGAGCAAGCTCGCCGAGTATCTGACCCGCCAGACTGGCGAGACTGTGGAGATCACCACCCCGGCCCAGGAGCCGGGAGCGAAGACCGGGCGGACGCCTGTCTTCTATGAGAGCCGGGACGCGAAAGCCGTCCTCGGCGTTTGCCAGAGCTGCCAGGAGTACATCGGTCTCGGCATCGTGGTCGCCCGCAGCGGCTACGGCAAGACCTACTCCCTCCGGCAGTACGCCAAACTCCCCCGCGTCGCCTATATCGAGTGCGACGACACCATGAGCAGCCGCGACCTCGTGGAAGCGATCGAGCGGAGCCTGGGCCTCCCTAATGGCTACGGCACCATCTGGCGCAGAGTCAACGGCATCCGGGACTTCTTCAATGCGAACCGGGGCTACTTGCTCATCATCGACGAGGCCGACAAACTGGTCTCCAAGTACACCCAGAAGAAAATGGAGATCCTCCGGGCGATCTTCGACCAGAGCGACGTCGGTCTGGTGATTGCGGGCGAGCCGAAGCTGGAAGCCCAGATCAAGACCTACCTCGTCCGCATGGCGAACCGCGTAGACTTCTACGCTTCGCTCCGTGGCTTGACCCCTTCCGAAGTGGAGGGCTACCTGGAGGGCTTCCAGATCGACCCCGACGCACTGCTGGAGCTGAAGGCCAGGGCGTGCAATATGCAGACGGGATGCTTCCGACTGCTCGACCGCACCCTCTCCAACGTCAAGCGCATCCTTGCCGATCGCGGCGAGGAGGTTGTCACCGTCAAGATCATCGAGCAAGCGTCCTCGATGATGATGCTCTAAAGGAGGGACGGACAATGAATATGAGAAAACAACGGCTCATCGGAGCCCTCCTGGTCATCATTTCCGGCATTGTGGTCGCGATCGCTTGCGGCGGAACGACCCCGGAGGAGCAGGACGCGACCGTTATCCTGCTGACCCTTCCTATGGGCCTTTACCTACTCTTTACCAGTGACTACGCCCTCTGCGAGGGCCCTACCAAACAGAGAACAAAGAAAGGAGCCTAACCAATGGCAAGAAAAAGAGTGATCGAGGCCCCGAGCCTCAAAACCTGGGAGGACGTGAACGACGCCCTCCGTCAGATCGCCGAGGCGACCATCGCGATCAACGACATCGAGAGTGATATGCAGAAGCAGATCATCGGAGCTCAGAAGGTCGCCGAGGAACAGTGCAAGCCCTACAAGGACAGCGTCGCCCGCCTGGAGCGCGAGATCAAGACCTTCGTCACCGATCACCGCGACGAGATGGGCAAGGCGAAGACAATGTCCCTCACCTTCGGCGAGGTCGGCTTCCGACTCTCCACCTCCGTCTCCCTCCCTCGGGCGAAGGAGAAGCTGGAGGAGATCATCCGCCGACTCAAATCCCGTCAGATGACCGACTGCATCGTCATCGAGGAGAAGATCAGCAAGGAAGCTCTGAAGAAGTACGGCGAGGACACCGTCAACGCAGTCGGGGCCACATGGAAGCAGGGCGACGTCTTCGGCTACGAGGTCAACATCGCCAAGCTGGAACAGGTCAAGGCGGGCATCTGAAGAAAGGAGGCCCAGGAATGGCAGCAGCAAGAACAGGGCGCAAGCAGCCCTCTATCCGAACGCTCTGGGCGATCGCAAAGTCGCCTGAGCTCGGCCTCTCGGATGAAGACCTCCATGCGGTCGTCTACCGGGAGACAAAGAAGGAGTCCATGAAGAAGCTCACCCAGGGCGAGATCAACACCGTCGCCCGTGTCCTGCAGAACATGAAGGACGGCGTAAGTCGGGACATCCGCAACAAACGCACCGACGAGGGCGGCGACCCTCGAACCATCTCGCAGCGGCGCAAGATCTACGCACTTTGCGAGGAGCTCGGCTGGAACGATGACCCTCGGCGCATCCAAGGCTTCGTCAAGCGCGTCGCCCATGTCGACCGCATCGAATGGCTCAATGTTGCCCAGTGTGAGAAGGTCATCGAAGGACTCAAGGCGATCGTCAGACGCCAGAAGCAGAAGGAGGCCACGGATGAGCAGTGAACCAGGGAGAAACGAACAGGCCGTCCTTGCAGCCCTGGAGGGCATCGTGCGGATGCAGAGAAGCGTCCGGCGCGGCGAGGTCGACGTGTGCGTGGAGACGGGGCTTGTGTTCCTCCGGGTCTACTATCGCGAGCTTCCGGCCTCCATAGCCCGCCGCCTCACGGAGCTTGACCCCGCCGATGTGGAGCGCATCCCCGGCGTTACAACACCCGGGAACACCCCGGAGGCACGGCGAGCAGTCGGAGAGAAGGTCGCGAGCGACGCAGCCTTCGCTCAGACCATCCGGGCGGCGAACGTCTACCGTGAGAAGCTCGGCTACGGCCCCCTTGGGCCTGATGGGTGCCCTGTTGAGCTGGGAGGTGACGAATAATGTCCCAGAAGAAAAAACGGCTCACGCAGCGCGAGAAAGCCGAGAGAGCCAAGATCAAGAAGCAACTCCAGGAGGAAGGAGTCCTCCCACCCGACAAGCCGCGGCTCAACCGCAAGAAGTTCGCCCGAGAAGTCTGGGAGGAGTTCAATGAGATGGATGCGCTCAAGGCCGACTACTATCTCCGGCGAGCAATCTGGGCCATGGTCGGCCCGGATATGCCCAAGGTTACGCCGGAACAGGTCGGCATCCTCAAACTGCTCAAACTCGCGGTCGAGACCGAGAAGTTTATGCGGGCCCTGGAAGCAGAGGGCCGCGATCAGTACACCATAGGGGAATACCACGACAAGGTCTATTCTCCGATTATGAAGCTATAGGAGGTTCATATCATGGCAAAGACCAAGAAAGACGAGACCGCCCAGGCGGTCAACACCACCCCGGCCCAGGAGCCGGAAATCAACGAGGTTGACGGCGAGCCTATCTTCCACGCCGACGAGGAGGAGGGCGACGATGAGTAAGATCAAGATTTGCCTGGACGCCGGACACTTCGGCACCAAGTACAACCAGAGCCCGGTCGTGAAGACCTACTACGAGAGTGCGATGGTCTGGGCCCTGCACCTGAAGCTCAAGGCCGAACTGGAGGCCCGAGGCTTCGAGGTCATCACCACCCGGGCGGACATCAACACCGATCTCAGCGTCTACAACCGAGGCGCAGCGTCGAAGGGCTGTGACGTGTTCATTTCCCTGCACTCCAACGCTTGCAGCACCGAGAGCGTTGACTACCCTGTTGTCTACCGGGCCTACGACAACAAGAACGGCGTGGACGGCCTCGCCCTGCAGATCGCGAAGAAGATCGGCGAGCTCATGGGCACCAAACAGGCGGGCCGCACCGCCACCAGAAAGAACAGCGCGGGCGGCGAATATTACGGTGTCCTTCGCGGGGCCCGAGCTGTTGGCACTCCGTTCTATATGCTCATCGAGCATAGCTTCCACACCAACACCGCCGCGACAAAGTGGCTCCAGATCGACGCCAACCTGGACAAACTGGCGGTCGCCGAGGCGGAGCTGCTGGCGGACTACTTCGGCGTCGGGGTTAACGACGAGCTCAAGACTGAGATCATGGGCAAGACTCAGGCCACGGCGCAGCAGATGGCTCTCTTTTGCCGCAGCAAGAACGCCGCGCCCCAACTGATGAGCTGCTCCCTGGAACAGCTCGCGCAGATCTTCCTTGAAGAAGGCGAGGTCGAGGGCGTTCGCGGTGACGTTGCCTTCGCGCAGAGCCTCCATGAGACAGGCTACTTCAAGTTCGGCGGCATCGTCCTCCCGAACCAAAACAACTACGCGGGCATCGGGGCCCTCAACGGCAACGCGAAGGGCGAGGCAGCGACCTTCCCTGACCCTCGCACGGGCGTCCGCGCTCAAATCCAACACCTCAAGGCGTACGCCTCTACTGACGCGCTGGTCAACGCTTGCGTCGACCCCCGCTTCTCTCTGGTCACTCGCGGCTCCGCTCCCTTCGTGGAATGGCTCGGCGCAGCCGACAACCCCAACGGCAAGGGCTGGGCAGTTCCTGGCAAGGGTTACGGCGGGAAGGTAGTTGCACTCCTCGGTCAGATCGTGGCCTATGAGGTGCCCCAGGAGCCCGCCACGGCCCCGGAGGAGCCGGAGGCCGCTACATATCCCGACTGGCAGACGAACGGCCTCAAGGCACTTGTGGAGGCTGGGGTCATCGTTTCCCCGGAATACTGGGAGGCGAAGTTCGGGCAGTCCATCACGGTCGGCGAGGTCGTCGGCATCCTGGGCAAACTGTTCGAGAAGGCTACAGAATAACGGAAAGGAGGGCGGGACATGGATGAGCTCTCAAAAGACCTGACGCTTGAGATGCTCCCCGAGGGCCTTTACAAGGAGATCGCGGAAGCAATCGGCATCGGCAACTTCTACAAGCTCGCGGAGGTTGTAGGCGGGGCCACCGTCTACATCCCGAAGCCTGAGAGCGTCACCCGACCCGTCCGGGACGCCCGCATCAAGGCCGAGTTCAACGGCTATAATCACCCGGAACTGGCGAAGAAGTACAATGTCACCGAGCGATGGGTAAGGCAGCTTTGCGGGGACGGGAAGCTCGAAGGGCAGCTCGATCTCCTGGACATTCTCAACGGCACAGACGGGTCGGGAAACACAACTTAATAAAGACCATCTCTTAGAATTGCTACATATAGAGGCTTCCGAGATGATGGTGTAACCTAAGAGTACAAGCGTAGCTTGTACTCTTATTTTTTACCCAGAAGGAGGACAAAACACCATGGACATGAACATCATCCAGAGCGCGGCGACCGAGATGCTGGTAAACATCTCTCTCGCCGTCATCTCCCTCGCGGGAGCCTACGCGGTCTACTACATCCGCCTCGGGGCCTCTAAGCTGAAGGCGCAGACGGCCCAGATCTCGGACGAGTCGGCCCGCAAGGTGCTTGACAACGCCCTGGCGGACGTCGCCAGCCTTGCGACCCTGTCGGTCAACGCGATGGAGCAGACAACGGCAAAAGCCCTCCGTGAAGCGGTCAAGAGCGGGACTGCCAATCGCGAGGAGCTGCTTGCCCTGGGCAAACAGGTCTTTGACGACGTCAAGGCCACGATCGCGCCGGAAGCGCAGAAAGTCATCACCGAGAACCTGGGCAGCTTCGACAACTACCTGACGAAGTGCATCGAGGACGCCGTCCTGAAGGTCAAACAGAGCGACCCCTTCATCACTTTGTCTGAAGGTGTGATCGTCGAGGGCCTGGACGCGAACCACGGGGAGGACACCGCAGCCGTCGCCGCAGAGTAAAGGGGGGCCCGCGTATGGACATCACCCAGATCACCGCGCTCATCGGCGCAGCCGCCTCCCTTCTCTGTACCCTCGTCGTGGGGGCCCTGACGTTCTTCATCAAGAAAACGCTCTCCTCTCTGGAGAACGCGGACAAGAAGAACGCGGAGCGCATCGAAAAAGTAGAGGAACGGCTGAACGACCTGAAGGCAGACCTCCCACTGGTGTATGTGACCAGGGAGGACTACATCCGGGTCATGAACAGGGTCGAGGATAAACTTGACCAAATCCTCTACGGCGGCAACACACAGAAAGGAAAGGAGGAATAAACGCTCATGGCAATCATGGACGAAATGACGGAACTGGAAGTCAATAAAAATAAGGCAATCCGGGGCTACATCATCCGGGCTCTGGCGAAAGGCAACCAGAACACGCTCCTTGTCCGGCAGATCACGAACGCCCTCGTTGCCGATGGCTTGATCTACTCCCCTGACATCTCGAAGCACATCGAGTATCTGGAGGAGGCGGGCTACATCGTTTTCACCAGCCGGACGGCGAACGCCTACAACGCCTACCGAAAGGACGCCGTCATCAAACTTACCAGAAAGGGCGTCGACTTGCTGGAGAGCACGATCGACGACCCCGGCGTCGATGTCTAAGAACGAGCGACGCCGGACACGAGGGAGCTCGACGATCGACAAGCTCCCGGATGATATTAAGGGGCAGCTCGACGTCAAGCTCTCCGACACCGCCAACACTTACGAGGAGCTCTCGGCGTGGCTCAAGTCTGAGGGCTACGAAATCAGCAAGTCGGCGATCGGACGATATGCAATCCGCAGCACCCAGGCCGCGCAGCGCGTCGCCGAGACCATCCAGCGCACCCAGGCAATCGCCCAGGCCGTTGAGGCCCACCCCGACCTCGACTATACAAAGGCGGCGTCAATGGTGCTCATGGATGGCCTCATGCAGCGGGTCAGCACCGCCGAGGACGACTTCCAGGAAATGCCCCTGGACAAGGCGGGCCGGCTCATCGCATCCCTGGCCCGGAACGCCACCTACGAGAAGCGCGTCCGGGCTGACCTCAAGAAGAAAGCGGAGCTTGCCTTCGATCAGATGGAGGTCGAGCTCATGGCGGCGATCAAGCAGCATCCCGAGCTCGCGGGCGAGCTGCATGACGTCCTTGCGAGGGCAAGAGAGAAGGTGCTGACCGATGGCGAAGATTGACCTCAATGAATACCTCGAACGGCTTGAGGAACAGGAAGATCGCGAAAAGGTCGCAAACCGTGACTACCAGCGGCAGCTCTTTCTCGATTATGTTGTCCGGGGCGACAACTTCCCCGAACATCGGGCGCAGCTCCTCCGGGACTTCGAGGCCGGGAAGGAGCTGACCGGGCCGAAGGGGTTACGCCGGAAGCTCGGGGCCTTCGATCTTGAGTATTTCGGGCGAGCCTATCTCGCGCACTACTTCGTCCGGCCTTCTCCCGCGTTTCATGGCGAGCTCGATCGGATATGGAGAGAGGGCGTTATGAAGGGGCTCGACCCCGGTAAATCGGCAAAAGAGATCTCCCGGGCGGACGGGTGCCGCCGTGCGATCGAGGCTCCGCGTGGTCATGCAAAGAGCACGACCTTCACCTTCAAGGACTCCATCCACGCGGCGGTCTACGCCTACAAGCACTATGAGATCATCCTCTCGGACAGCTCGGAACAGGCCGAGGGCTTCCTCGCCGACATCAAAACCGAGCTTGAAGAAAACGCAGTCCTCAAGGAGGACTTCGGCGAGCTGGAAGGCAAGGTCTGGAAGTCCTCGGTCATCCTGCTCGCGAACGGAGTCAAGATCGAAGCGATCGGCTCCGGCAAGAAAATCCGTGGTCGGCGTCACAAACAATGGAGACCCGACCTTATCGTTTGCGACGACTTGGAGAACGACGAGAACGTCAACACCCCGGAGCAACGCAAGAAGCTCCGCGACTGGTTCTATAAGGCCGTGTCGAAGGCGGGCGACACCTACACCGACATCGTGTATATCGGGACGCTGCTGCACTTCGACGCGCTGCTTGCCAATGTCGCCAAGAACCCGAGCTATAAAGCGGTCAGGTATCAGGGCGTCATCAGTTTCGCCACCAACGGCGAGCTCTGGGACGCCTGGGAGGCGATCTTCACCGATCTTGCCAACGAGGCCAGACAGGAGGAGGCCCGGGAGTTCTATGAGGCCAACAAGGACGAGATGCTGGAAGGCACCGCCGTCCTCTGGGAGGAGAAGCTCTCCTACTACGACCTCATGGTCATCCGCGTCTCTGAAGGTGAGGCGTCGTTTAACAGCGAAATCCAGAACGACCCTATCGACCCGGAAAACTGCACCTTCCAAGAGGAATGGTTCGACTTCTGGGATGACGAGGGCAAGCAGCTCCCCGACTTCTCAGACCCGAAGTTCCTGTTCATCGGGGCGAACGACCCCTCTCTGGGCAAGAACAAGAAGTCGGACACAAGCTCCATCTTCGCGCTGGCGAAAGATACGTCGACGGGCTACATCTACGTCCTCATCGCAGACATCGCCAAGCGCAAACCAGACCAGATCATCGAGGACGCCCTGGAAGCGAGCCGCCGCCTCAAACGCGAGTACAAGCGGCCCTACTACCAGTTCGGCGTCGAGACGGTTCAATTCCAGTATTATTTCGCCGAGATCATGCGACAGAAGTCCGCAGCAGTCGGCGAGTATCTCCCAATCGTGGAGATCAACAGCACACAGAACAAAGACGCCCGCATCCAGTCCTTGCAGCCCTTCGTCAAGAATGGCTACGTCAAGTTCAGTCGGAAGCACAAGACCCTTTTGAAACAGATGACCGAGTACCCTATGGGCAAAAACGACGACGGCCCGGACGGTCTGCAGATGGCGGTCAAACT
>OLNN01002076.1_pt1 | contig 14949 bp, 12 predicted proteins | sample 1672141 | NCBI WGS metagenome assembly OLNN01 (sample SAMEA3136652, study PRJEB25190) | human gut metagenome | biome: human gut; feature: human-associated habitat; material: faeces | place: Austria | collected 2013 | reverse complement strand
TGGAGCCGTGGTGGTCGATGCACAGATTGACGTGCTCAGCGTAATCCCGGATGTTGTTGCGCTCGCCAAACAGCTGGATACCGGCCACATCCACCGCCACGACGAACGCAGGGCTAAAGCTGCCGTCAAACACCGTGATGGGCATATAGTCGTACATGGCCGGGATGGGGTCGCTGCACAGCAGCGCGGCGTTTTTGCCCAGCTGCTGCAGGGCAAGGCAGAGCGCCGTGCCCGAGCCGATGGTATCGCCATCCGGGTTTTTATGACACAAGATCAAGATGTCATCTGCAGCAAGCAGACGCGAAACAACGGTCTCGCGATCCACATTCTGAGTCATAGGTTCCTCTTTTCTAACCGGGTGCAGGGTTTACTCTGCGTCAGAGTCGGACTCGATGTCCAGCTCACCCAGCAGCTTGTTGATGTGCGCGGCATAGGCTGCGCCTTCATCTTTCACAAATACAAAGCGCGGTGCCTTGCGGATGTGCATACGGCGGCTGACCTCGGTGCGGACATGGCCGGAGGCCTTGTTCAGCGCCTTGACTACCGGCTCGGGGCCGCCCTCGCGGCCCATAACGCTGATGTAGACCTTGGCCTGGTCGAGGTCAGGGGTCACATCCAGGCGGGTCACGGTCAGCAAACCGCCGTTCACACGGGGGTCCTTCATCTCGCCGATAATCGCAATCAGCTCACGCTTCATATCCTGGGCCATACGGCCGTGATTTTTGGTTGGCATTTAGTTTACCTCTGCAATTAGTCGCGGTACTCTTCCATCTTGAAGCACTCGAACACGTCGCCTTCCTTGATATCCTGGAACTTGGCAAGCGTGATGCCGCACTCGTAACCCTCGGCCACTTCCTTGGCGTCGTCCTTAAAGCGCTTCAGGCTGGCGATGGAATCCTCGCAGATGACGATGCCGTCACGCACCAGGCGCAGTTGGGCATCGCGGGTGATCTTGCCGTCGGTAACGCGGCAGCCTGCAACGGTGCCGACGCTGGAGATCTTGTAGACCTGACGGACCTGTGCTTCGCCCAGGGCGACTTCGCGGACCTTCGGGGCCAGCATACCCTTCATAGCGTCGGAAACATCGTTGATGGCGTCGTAGATGACGCGGTACATACGCATCTCCACGCCGGTCTGCTCGGCTTCCGCCTTGGCAACGGCGTCGGGGCGGACGTTGAAGCCGATGATGATGGCGTTGGACGCATCGGCCAGAGAGACGTCGGACTTGGAGATAGCACCGACACCCGCATGGATAACGCGGACGCGGACCTCATCATTGGAGATCTTCTCAAGGCTCTGCTTGACGGCCTCGGCGGAGCCCTGGACGTCGGCCTTGACGATGATGGGCAGTTCCTTCATATCGTTGGCAGCCATCTGGTCAAACAGGTTATCCAGCGTGACCTTGGTGTAGGCGGCAAACTGCTTCTCCTTGGCCTCGGCGGTACGCTTGTCAGCCAGTTCACGGGCCAGGCGCTCGTCCTCAACGGCCTCGAACAGTTCACCGGCCTCGGGCACTTCGGTCAGGCCGGTGATCTCCACGGGGGTGGAGGGGCCGGCCTCGGTGATTTCCTGGCCCTTGTCGTTGCGCATGGTACGCACACGGCCGACAGCAGTGCCGGCGATCAGGCAGTCGCCCTTATGCAGGGTACCGTTCTGAACCAGCAGGGTCGCGATGGGACCCTGGCCCTTGTCCAGGCGGGCCTCGACAACTGCGCCCTTGCCGCGGCGGCTCGGGTTGGCTTTCAGCTCCATGACCTCAGCCTCAAGAGCGATGCGCTCCAGCAGGTCGCTGATGCCCATGCCGGTGACGGCAGAGACGGGGATGCAGGCGACATCGCCGCCCCAATCCTCGGGGACGATCTCGTACTTGGTCAGCTGCTCTTTGACGCGTTCCGGATTGGCGGTGGGCTTATCCATCTTGTTGATGGCGACGATCAGCTTGACGTTGGCGGCCTTGGCGTGGTTGATAGACTCGATGGTCTGGGGCATGATGCCGTCATCGGCCGCGACGACCAGAACCGCGATATCGGTCATGTTCGCGCCGCGGGCACGCATCGAGGTGAAGGCCTCGTGGCCCGGGGTGTCCAGGAAGGTGATGACGCTGTCATTGCTCTTGACCTGGTAGGCGCCGATGGCCTGGGTGATACCGCCGGCCTCACCCTTGGTGACATTGGTCTTGCGGATGGCGTCCAGGATGGAGGTTTTACCGTGGTCAACGTGGCCCATGACGACGACGACCGGCGGACGCTCGACGAGGTCTGCGGCGTTGTCCTCTTCCTGCACGAAGAGGCGCTCCTCGATGGAGACATGGACCTCGTGCTCGACCTTGGCGTGGAACTCCTCGGCGATCAGGGCGGCGGTGTCGAAATCGACGACGTCAGAGATGGCGTGCATCTCGCCCATCTGCATGAACTTGGCAACGACCTTGGCAGCGTTCTGCTTCAGGCGGGTAGCCAGCTCGCCGACGGTGATCTCGTCGGGGATGGAGATTTTCAGCTGCGCGTTGCGGGCCTTTTCCAGCTGAATGCGCTGCAGGCGCTCAGCCTCTGTCTCGCGGCGGCGGCCAAACTGCTGGCCGCGGCGGTTGTTGCGGTTATTGAACTTCTCTTTTTTGCCGGTGGGCTGGTTCTTGCGCTTGCTGGGCATATTGCGGCTGTCGGCCAGGTCGTCATAGCGGGCGTTGAACTTGTCAACGTTCACATCGACGGTGCGGGTGTCCACGGACACCTGGGCGCGGTTGACCTGGACCTGCTCAGTCTTGACAGGCTCCTTGATGCCGGTATCGGCGGCCAGCTCCTGCAGGGTGACGCGCTTTTCATTGCGCTTCTCGGCCTGCTTTTCGGGCTTGCGATCCTTCTTCTGCTCGGGCTTCTGCTCGGGCTTGGCTTCGGCCTTAGGCTGCGCTGCCTTGGCGGGCTGGGCAGCGGGCTTTTTCTCCTCTGCCTTCTTGGCCTCAGGCTTCTTCGGTTCCGCCTTCGGGGCGGGCTTGGCTTCCTCCTTGCCGCTGGCAAGGTAGGCATCCAGACTCGTCTCAGCGTTCTCGCGGGTCAGGGTCTCCAACAGGACGTTGAGTTCTTTTTCCTCAAACGTACCGCCTGTCTTGTAGGCGGTGCCGGTCACACCGGAAACGGTTTCGATGACCTTTTTAGCGGGTACGCCGAACTCCTTGGCAACATCAGCGATTTTGTATTTAAAATCCATATATCGTGGTCCTCCTCATCAAAGGTATTTTGCGCACAGCTGTGCAAGGTGTTCGTCGGTAACGCCGAACACGGCGGCGGGTTTGGGGGTAAGCATGGCCAGGTCAGCGCTGGTCAGGGGCATCTGCTCGCAGGCGACGATGCCGTCGCAGGCGTCCTTCATATGGCTGACCGTGCGCTCGCTGGCGTCGGAGGTAAGCAGCACCAGGGCCACTTTGCCGCGCAGTGCATTTTCCTGTACGCGGTCATACCCATGCAGCAGCTTACCGGCCTTGCGGCACAGCCCCAGCGCACCCAGCAGCGGGTGCTGATCGTTATTCATCGCTCGCCGCCTCCTTTGCGCTTTGTTCCGCACATTGTATTTCCTCGGTCAGGCGGTCGTAGATGCCGTCCGGGATGGGAACCTCAAACGTGCGTTCCAGCCGCTTGGCCTTGCGCGCTTTGGCAAGGCAGGCGGCCGAGGGGCACAGATACGCGCCGCGCCCCGGTGCTTTGCCGCGCAGATCAATGCTGATCTCGCCTTCCGGGCTGCGCACCACGCGCACCAATTCGCGTTTGGGGCGCTGGGCATTACAGCCCACACACCGGCGCACCGGTATCTTTTTTTGCTTTTGCTGCTGCAACTGGCAGACCTCATTTCTAAATAATAGATAAAAGATAAGAAATATGGTGTTCCGCGGCGCTGCGCACCGCTCAAAATTTTGTTTTTGCCCTGCGGGCAAAAACTCCACATTTTTTATTATTTATTATGTTTTATCTCTTATCTCTTTTTATTTATTCTTCGTCCTCGCCGTAGTAGCCGGACTCGGGGCGGATATCAATATTGTAGCCGGTCAGATGGGCGCACAGACGCACATTCTGGCCCTTGTTGCCGATAGCAAGGCTCAGCTGGTGATCGGGCACGGTCACGCGGCAGCTCTTGGTCTCGCCGGGCAGCAGCTCGACCTTGACAACCTTGGCCGGGGACAGTGCAGCGGAGATGAACTCGGTGATATCCTCGCTCCAACGGATGACGTCGATCTTCTCGCCGTTCAGTTCCTGGACGATTTTCTCCACGCGGGCACCACGGGCACCGATGCAGGCGCCGACCGGGTCAACGTCGGGGTTCTTGCTCCAGACAGCCAGCTTGGTGCGGGCACCGGCCTCGCGGGCGATGGCCTTGACTTCGACGGTGCCGTCGTAGATTTCGGGGACTTCCAGCTCAAACATACGCTTGACCAGGCCGGGATGGGTGCGGCTGATGGTCACGCGGGGGCCGCGGTCTGTTGCCAGCACATCCACAACGTAGACCTGCATAGTCTGGCCCTCGGTGAAGGTCTCGCCGGGGACCTGCTCGTTGCGGGGCAGAACGGCGCTGCCGCCCTTGCCCAGGTCGAGGACGATGTTGCCGCGCTCGGGGTCGATGGAAACGACGGTGGCGGCAATCAGCTCATGGGCACGGGACTGCATCTCGCTGCACTGCAGGTTACGCTCGCCCTCGCGCAGGCCCTGACGGATGACGTGCTTTGCGGTCTGAGCAGCGATACGGCCGAATTCCTTGGTTTTCAGCGGGGTGACCATGCGCTGGCCGACCTTGTAGCTCTTGCGGATCTTCTGGGCATCTTCCAGGCTGACCTGAGTGTGGGGGTTCTCGACCTCCTCCACAATGTCACGCAGCAGGCTGGCGCGGAAAGCGCCCAGCTCAGGGTCGATATCAACGACGACGTTGTCGTCCTCGACCTCGTAGTCCTTCTTGACCGCGATGACGATGGCTGCCTTGATCTTTTCGATCAGGTAGTCCGCGGGCAGACCGCGTTCCTTTTCCAGCGCAGCAAGAGCCTCAAAGAATTCGTTGTTAGCAGTAGCCATTTTATGGTTTCCTCCCAATTATATTTCAAGTACACGCAATACAGTATTTAAAATGCTCTGCCTTCCCCCTTGGGGGAAGGTGGCCCCGCAGGGCCGGATGAGGGGCGACTTCGGCAAAGCTGCCCCTCATCAGTCAGCGGTCAAGCCGCTGACTGCTCCCCCCTTGGGGGAAGCCATTCAGAACAAATCTTCATCATCGCAGAGCTTGACATAGCCCGCGCTCTTGACCGGGAAGGTCCAGCTTTCCTCACCATCGGTCAGGGTCACGTTACCGTCGGCGTCCAGCCCCTGCAGAATGCCCGCGTAATCGCGGCGGCCCTGCTCATCGGGGCGGATCAGGTGCGCGGCGCACTTCTGGCCCTTGAGCTGCTCGTAATGCTCGGGGCGGGTCAGGCGGCGGCCCAGGCCGGGGCTGCCGACCTCGAGATAATAGCTCTGTTCAATGGGGTCCGCCTCGTCCAGCAGCGGGTCGATGGCGCGGGAGACAGCCTCGCAGGTGTCGGTGTCCAGCGGCTCGTCGCGGTCAATCAGCACGCGCAGGAACCAGTCCGGGCCTTCCTTTTCAAAGCGGACGTCCCACAGACGCAGGTGCATGCCTTCCACGACCGGGCGGACGAGGGCTTCCACGACCTTGACCGCACTGCCCTGCTGCGGTTTACCGGGTTTTGCCATAATTAAAATGCTCCAATCATAAAAAGAAAGCGGACCTTGCGGCCCACTTTCAGTAAAATCATCATCGAACACTATGAATATACCATACTCCCGCGTAAAATGCAAGCCCCCGCCGGGCGGAATTGCCTGTTATCGGGCTTTTTGAGCGCACATTTTTTGCGGAGTTTTGGAAAACCGCCGCGCCGCGGGCTTTTCGATGCCGTAGTAGGCCGCTATGCTTACCGCTAGCGCGGCCGCCCAGTAGAGCAGGTCGGCCCGGTGCATCCAGGCGGCGTCCCCTAACTGGTTGGGCGGTGTGTCCCCCGCCCAGGCGGGCAGATGCAGATCATACTTTAAAAAGACCGTCAGCATCTGGTGCCACAGGTAAAAGCTGTACGTCAGCGCAGCCAGCCAACGCAGGGCGCGGCGCAGCACCCCGGGCAGGGTCAGGCCCAGGCCAAAGCACACCAGCACCGCCGCAGCCGCAAGGACCAGCGGCATCCGGTTTATCAGCTGGAACTGCTGGTACTCTGCCGCCGCAGCCTGGGCGCGCATTTCGGCATCCAGCCAGATGAGCGCCGCCAACCCCAGCGCCGTGCAGCCCGCGCGGGGCAGAACGTGCTGTGCCCAGCCGTCATGGGCGAATTTGGCAAACACCCATGCCGCCGCCAGTCCCACGGCCAGCACCCCGCTGAACGCCGGGAGCTGGTTGAACCGGGCAGAATAGTCTCCGCTGCCGTACTGCGGCAGCAGCCAGCACGTGTACCCCAGCTGTACCAGTCCCAGCGCAGCCAGCGTGGGCAGCGGCCATTTTGCGCAGAGCGGGGCCAGCAGCGGGAACACAAGATAAAACAGTGCAAACACCGTCAGCGTCCAGGTCACGCCGTTGAGCCGGCAGGCCAGGTAGGCCGGGCGGTAGAACTGCTGGGTCAGTGCCAGGTGGGCGGCCAGATCCAGTGCCAGCGCCTTGCTCCACCCACGCCGCGCCACGGCCAGCACCAGACTGAACAGCAGGCTGACGTAGTAGGCGGGCAGCAGCCGCAGGGCGCGGCGGCGGTAGAATTCCACCGGGCGGATGCGCGGCAAAGGCTGGTTCCGCACAGCCGCGTTGGCCCAGGGCAGGAACAGGCAGAACGCCGACAGCATGACCAGCAGGTCCACGCCAACGCTGCCCGCCCGCAGCCAGTGTGCCGGGGCTGCGCCGCCGTACCAGCTCTGCTGCCAGATGTGGAACGCGCCGACGGCCCAGGTCGCCAGCACCCGCACAAAGTCCGCAGCCGCCGGGCGGTCTGCGTCGATGAGCGCAGGGGCGCGGTTTAGAATGCCCATTCGCCGTTTTCAAAGATCGTGACTTCTTCCCCGCTCTTGGTGATACCGATGACGCGGGTGTCGGGTGCGCCGATCATGACGTCCTCATGGATGGCGGAGTTGTTCAGGCCTTTCTTCATCAGTTCGTCGCGGGTCATGGCAGAGCCGCCCTTGATGTTCGTGGGATAACCCGCGCCAAAGGCAATGTGGCAGGCGGCGTTCTCGTCAAACAGCGTATTGAAGAACAGCACACCGCTCCGGTTAATGGGGCTGGAGGCGGGCACAAGGGCAACCTCGCCGATGCGGTTGGAGTTCTCATCGGTGGAGAGCAGCTCGGTCAGCAGGTCGGCGTTTTTCTCTGCGCCGTGCTCGACAACGACACCATCCTTGAAGGTGACGTGCCAGCCTTCGATGAGCTGGCCGTTGTAGGCATAGGGCTTGGTGCCGTAAACGATGCCGTTGGTGCGCTCACGGTGGGGCGCGCAGAAAACTTCCTCGGTGGGAACGTTGGCGATAAACTCAATGCCGCCCTCGGTCTTGCTGGATGCACCCTCCCAGGTGGCGTCGTCGGCCAGGCCGACGGTCAGGTCGGTGCCGTTGGCGCTGGTCATGTGGATGCGGTCGAGATCCAGCTCGTTCATGTGGTCGCGGCGGGCCTTCGTCTTGGCGACGTGTTCCTGCCATGCGGCGACCGGGTCGCCGGTGGAGACGCGGCAGACGTCAAAAATCAGTGCCCACAGTTTTTCAACAGCCTCGTCGATAGGCAGTTCGGGGAATACCTTGGCGGCCCAGCCCGGGGCGGGCACAGCGGCCACACACCACTGCACGCGGTCGTTCATCGTGTACTCCTGCCAGGGCTTGAGGAAGTTGCGGCGGGCCAGGTTGACGCGGTTCAGCTTGCCCGCGTCGAGACCGGTCAGCGCCTCGGGGTCCTCGGCGTGGATGGCCAGCGTGCAGCAGCCGTCCGGGTCCTCGGCATAGTCGAGGTAGCTGCGCAGCTCATAGGGCTTCATAGCGGCCAAGTCTTTTTCGTCGGCCATTTCCATGTTCAGTCGGGTGAGCTTGTCGTCCTCCCAGCGAACAACAACGGTTTTTGCGCCCGCCTCATATCCCGCGCGGACGCAGGCATGGGCAAAGTCGGGCATCGTGACCGGGCAGCGGACGATAAAGTTTTGGCGCGGGCGCACATTGACGCCCACCTTGACGATAAAATCAGCGTAGAGTTGGAGGAAGTGTTGGTTCATGAGGTAGTCTCCTTTATATAATGTTTGTTTGCTGATATTGTAGCATAAAGTGGGTGGTACTGGCAAGTTAGCGGCGGCATGAGGGCATGCTGCCCTACGGGCAGTGTGTAGGGCGGGGTGCTCTCACCCCGCCGGGGACATCGCGGCAGGCGCAAGGGTCCACCGGCAAGGTGCGCCCGCAGGGCGCGGGGTGTCGAGGACGCCGCCCCCTACGGCGGCACAGCGTTGTAAAGGCCGCATATGTGTGGCCCGCGGCTTTCCCACAGACAGCCGCTCACCTTACACGACCGGGCCGGGCATGCCCGGTCCCTGCACTCTGTTGCAAAAAACAGGCTGCCCTGCCGGACAGCCTGTCATCAGATTTTATTTTCCTGCCATCATATCGGCGGCCTTGTACAGATCGCCGCAGCTCATGCAGACGACGAGGTCGCCCTTCTTGGCGTTCTGCTTGACCCAGTTTGCAGCGCCTTCCAGGCCATCGACCACAACGCTGCCGGGCAGCTTGGCGGCCAGGTCCTCACTCTTGACCGTGCCGTCGTCCTTCTCGCGGCCGCCCATGATGGGCAGCAGCACGACCTGGTCAGCGGCGCTCAACACCTTGGCGAACTCGTCCATCAGCATCTTGGTACGGCTGAAGGTGAAGGGCTGGTGCACGGCAATCACGCGGTCATAGCCCATCTCCTTGGCAGTTGCCAGCGTGGCGGCCAACTCGGTGGGGTGGTGGGCGTAGTCATCGACGATGACCGCGCCGTTGCACTCGCCCTTGACCTCAAAACGGCGGCCCGTGCCGTGGAACTGCTCGGCTGCGCGGACGGCATCCTCGGGCTTGAGGCCCAGCGGACGGACACAGCAGCACATGGCCAGGGCATTGTAAATGTTGTGGTAGCCGGGCACGCCCAGCTTGATGTGGGCAAACTGCTCGCCCAGTTCGAGGACGTCGAACTCGAAGAAGCCGGGCTTGTACTCGCCGATGTTGACGGCGCGGAAGCGGGCCTCCTCCTTGATGCCGAAGCTCAGCACCGGGCGGTCGATGGAGTTGACAACATCCATCGTATTTTTATCGTCCATGTTGAAGACGACCGTGCGGGACAGCAGCGCAAACTTCTGGAATGCGAGCTTGAGTTGGCCCATCGTGCCGTAATATTCAAGGTGGTCATTGTCGATGTTCAGGATGACGCCCACCGAGCAGGTCAGCTGCAAAAACGTCTCGTGGTACTCGCAGGCCTCAATGACGACGCTCTGGCCGTTGCCGGCCTTGCCGTAGCCGCCGATGAGGGGCAGCTTGCCGCCGATGACCGCAGCGGGATCCTTGCCCGCCAGTTCCAGCATGGTGGTGATCATGCCGGTGGTCGTGGTCTTGCCGTGGGTACCGGCCACGCCAATGCTCTGGGAATGGGTGCGGCTGATGTAGCCCAGCATAACGCTGCGCTCAATGGCCTTGATGCCGCGGGCGCGGGCGGCCTGCAGCTCGGGGTTGTCGTCGTGGATGGCGGCGCTGTACACGACCAGATCGGCGTTGCCGACATTGGCGGCATCGTGGCCGATGGAGACGCGCACGCCCAGGGCACGCTCGGCCTCGGTGTTCTTGGTCTCCTCAACGTCAGAGCCGGTAATGGCGTAGCCGCGGCTGTGCAGGATCTGGATCAGCGGATAGGTGCCGGAACCGCCGCAGCCGATAAAATGGATCGTGCGGACGCCTTCCAGCAGCTTGGGGTCATACATACTAAAAACCATAACAGTGGTCACCTCAAAATTTATCCGCTGCCGGGCAGGGCACGCGGCGTATATTACTGGAAACATTATACTATTTCTCTGCAACAAAATAAACACTTTTTTTGAATTCGATGCCTGACCGGGCAATTTTTGGGTAAATGGCACAAATTTAGACCCATAAATCACAGCAATACGTTGATGGTGCAGTTGCAGCAGTCTTTCCGACGCGGCAAAAGGTTTTTGTGTGTCCGATAAACTACGCCGCACCCGCAGACATATTTTTGCTGCAGTGCCTTGTTCCCGCCCGCATGGTATGCTATAATGGTTATATCGCGCCAAATTTATCCGGCGCGGTGGGAATAATCGCTTTGTGTGGCAGCCAGCCATGCGGAAGGAGTAACGTAATGAAGAACAGTGAAAAGACCCTTGACATGATCGTGAACCTGTGCAAGAACCGCGGGTTCATCTATCCGGGCAGCGAAATTTACGGCGGCCTGGCAAACAGCTGGGACTACGGCCCGCTGGGTGTTGAGTTCAAGAACAACGTCAAAAAGGCATGGATGAAGAAATTCGTGCAGGAAAGCCCCTACAATGTCGGCCTGGACGCCGCCATCCTGATGAACCCCCAGACCTGGGTCACCACCGGCCATGTGTCCAGCTTCTCTGACCCGTTGCTGGACTGCCGCGCCTGCAAGAGCCGTCACCGCGCTGATAAGCTGATCTCCGAGTGCGAGCAGGGCAAGGGCGTGGATGTGGACGCCATGACCTTTGATGAGATGGATGCTTTTATCGCCAGCCATGATGAGGTCGTCTGCCCCGTCTGCGGCAAGCATGACTTTACCCCCATCCGTAAATTCAACCTGATGTTCAAGACCGCCATCGGTGTTACCGAGGATTCCTCCTCCACCTGCTATCTGCGCCCCGAGACCGCGCAGGGCATCTTCGTCAACTTTGCGAACATCCAGCGCACCACCCGCCGCAAGCTGCCCTTCGGCGTCTGCCAGGTGGGCAAGGCGTTCCGCAACGAGATCACCCCGGGCAACTTCACCTTCCGCACCCGCGAGTTTGAGCAGATGGAGTGCGAATTCTTCTGCAAACCAAACACCGATCTGGAGTGGTTCGCCTACTGGAAGGACTACTGCAAGAACTGGCTGCTGAGCTTGGGGATCAAGGAAGAGAACCTGCGCCTGCGCGACCATGAGCCCGCCGAGCTGGCCTTCTACTCCCGCGCCACCACCGACATTGAGTATGCCTTCCCGTTCACCGACTGGGGCGAGCTGTGGGGCATTGCCGACCGCACCAACTACGACCTGAGCCGCCATCAGGAGGCCTCCGGCAAGAGCCTTGAGTACTTTGACCCCGAGACGAACGAGCATTACATCCCCTATGTTATCGAGCCGTCTCTGGGCTGCGACCGTGTGGCGCTGGCTTTCCTGTGCGAGGCCTACGACGAGCAGCACCTCGTCGATGCCAAGGGCAAGGAGGATGTGCGTACCGTGCTGCATCTGCACCCCTACCTGGCACCGTTCAAGTGCGCCGTGCTGCCCCTGTCCAAAAAGCTGGGCGACAAGGCGATGGAGATCCGCAACGAGCTGGCTAAGGACTTTATGGTGGACTACGACGACGCCGGTTCCATCGGCAAGCGTTACCGCCGCCAGGACGAGATCGGCACCCCGCTGTGCATCACCGTCGATTTCCAGACCGTGGGCGACGACAAGGTTGAGGCTGACGGCTGCGTGACCGTCCGCGACCGCGACACGATGGAGCAGATCCGTATGCCGATTTCCGAGCTGCGCGATTATGTTGCCAAAAAGGTTGCGTTTTAAGTAAGTATTTAAGTAAGTACCGGATAAAAAACTGCCTGCAAATGGAATCGCATTTGCAGGCAGTTTTTTATCCGATTTTTTCTACCGTCACACTGTTGACAGTGACATTAACATCGTCCAGAGTATGGACGGCAACGCGCCAGTAGTGGAGCATCTCGGTGGCCGTGAACTCAAAGGTCATCTCGTTGGGGTCAATGCCGGTAAAGTCGATATCGAGCTTGTAGGTTTCCTCGTTGATAAGGCCGTACCGGGCGTAGATGTAGCTGTGGTCAAAGCCGCTGCCGGTCAGCGTCACACGGTAGCGCCCGGGGAACAGCGTCCACTCCTCGGTCATCATCTCACCGTTCATGCCCAGAACAATGCCGTCCGCCGCCAGAAAGAGCGGGTCAACATCCGACTTCGTCAAATCCATCGTGCAGGCGGGCACTTCGGGCGCAGGCTCCTCCTCGATGCCGTCGATGGGCTCGACGCTGCCGATCAGGATGCCATCCAGCCGGTAATAGTGCAGGTCGTAACTGTTCCGCGCCAGCTCGTCCTCGTCGATGAAGGCATAGAGTGTGTCAGCGGAAAGCTCGTTCAGCTCGCCCGGCAGCGTGACCGCCGCCAGGTTGCCGTCCATGTGCGCCATGTAGAAGCTGTTGGACGTCCAGCCGTGGTCGGCGGCAAAATCCACCAGGTCCCAGAACTCGTCATGTTCAAAGTCGAAGCTGGCAAACGCAAGATGACTGTACTTGCCGCTCGCGGCGATGTCCTCCCACGCGGGGTCGGTCAACAGGGTTTTGTTCTCATAGCGGAAGCCGTAGTAATGGTAGTCCGTCCAGCGGTTGAACAGTTCCCCGCACTGGCCCCAGCCCTGCGCCACAGCGCAGACGGCCAGCATCAAAGCGGGTACAACGCCCTTTTGCCAAAAGCGCAGCACCAGGCCGCAGGCGGCGACAGCCAGCAGCAGGCCCGCCACCCACGCCAGACGCGCACAGGAGGAAAACATCGCCCAAAAATCCATCAAGAACTGCGGAATGGGCACGGTGAACAGCGTCTTGCCGCCCACCGTGATGGCGTTGCCGCCCGCAGCCAGCAGGTCGAGTACAAGCACGACAACACCCGCCACGACCCAGTCATGGTGCGCGGTGAAGAACCTCTCCGCTTTGCGCGCATTGCAGACCGCGCTAAAAATCGCCAGCACAACAGCCAGCACTGCGCCAAGGCCCATGTAGACATTCTGCTCCCAGCTTTGCGCGAGCCACGGCACAAACAAGCCGAGGTAGTCCGCGCCGCTTAAATATCCGTTGGAGTAGCCTGCAAAGTTGACGGCGAATGCGCCGAGCAGGAACAGCTCGGCCAGTGCCGCCGCGCAGAACGCGGCAATGGGCAGCAGCACCGCAGCCGGGCCGCGCTTTTGCAGGGCACGGCGCACCGCGTACCCTACCAGCACCAGCCCGACCATGGGCAGGTAATACAGATGGATGCCCGCGCAGAGCAGACCCATCAGCCCCCAGAGCAGACAGGCGCGGCGGGTCGCAGACATGAGTTCGTCGCTGCGCAGCCAGAGGTAGAGCGCCAGCAATACAAGCCAGGTTCCGGCCAGCGCCTCATGGGCGAAAGTGCGCATCGTCAGCGCCGGGAAGAGCACAAGCACCCCCGCACCCAACACACTGCCCCACAGTTTGGCGGTCTGGCCGGGGCTCATGATGATGGCGATGGCGGCCTTGCTCTTGTCGCCCCGGCCAAATGTGGGCTGCACGCCCGCGATGCGGGCAATGACGGCCTGCGCCAGCCCGCCCTGCATCATGTAGCAGAACAGCCCCCACCAGCCAAAATATTGGAACCGGGTGGGCAGGATGCCACCCAGCAGCTTAAACAGCAGCGCCGCCAGCGGCAGTGAATCGGTAAACAGGACGCTGGTGCGGAAGGGATAGACTGCGTTGTAGTTCGCGCCGATATACGGCAGATGTACCGGGCTGCGGCGGAACAGCTCCCACCCGAGGTAGTGCTGCGCGGGGTCGGGGCTGGGGTTGTTCAAGATCCAGTCAACGCTGGTGGGGTCCAGCACCCGCACACCGTACAGCAGCAAAAAGATCAGCGCTCCCAGCAGCGCACCGGTGAGGGGCCAGCGATATTTTTTCAGTGTTTTCATCTTTGCCAATTTTTACCGCACAAACGTCGTGGACAGGGTGGTGGACCAGCTTTCACCGCGCTTGAGGGATGCGGCGCAGGGGCGCTGCTCCCATTCGAGGGGACCGTTTTCCTCGCCGGGCAGACTGTGCCAAGGCTCGATGCAGATAAAGTGCAGCGGCTTTTTGGCAGCAGACCAAATCAGCGTGTAGGGGAAGTCCGACACATCGCAGATGACGCTGCGGCCGGTGTCCTTCTCGATGACTGAGACATGGCCGCTGCGCAGGTTGACCATAGCGTGACTGTCGTTGTCAAACAAATCGTCCGTCAGGGGGATGGCCTCGACGTTGCGGGCGAGATAATAGCTCTCGCCGTTGAGCAGGCCGTTGGGCTGGGCGCTGACGCAGAGCGGCGACTCGATGCCGTCAAAGCGAATCTCGTAGTCCTCGGTGACATGGCGGTCATCGAAGGGGAAGGCGAACGCCGGGTGGTAGCCGATGCCGAAGCGCAGTTCTTCCTCCACCGGGTTCTCGACGGTCAGGGTGTGGTGGACTGTCTCCCCTTCCAGCGTGAAGGTGGAGCGCAGCACAAAGGCGTAGGGCCATTTGGGGAGCGTTTCAGCGTTGGCGTGCAGCTCAAATTCCAGCAGGGCTTCGGTGTGGTGGGTCATCGTGTGCTCCACATCCCGGGCAAAGCCGTGCTGGCCGCCCGCGTACTCCACGCCCTTAGCAATCATCTTGCCGCCGGTCAGCTTGCCGGTGTAGGGGAACAGAATGGGCGCATGGCGGCCCCAGACAGCGGGGTCGCCCCTCCAGAGCAATTCAGCCCCGGTGGGCTTGTGGATGACGCTGACAGGCTCCGCGCCGTGGGTATCCACGGTCAGGCGAAGGATGTCGTTTTCAATGCTGTATTGCATAGGGAAGCCTCCTTATAAATATACAAGTTGTATAGTATACAGTTTTAAAGTGCGTTCTCACGCGAATGTAGGGCGGGGTGTCCTCGCTGCTCATCCTCTTTGGCTCCGAAGCTGCGCTGTCGGCGGCCCTC
>OLNN01002075.1_pt1 | contig 14953 bp, 10 predicted proteins | sample 1672141 | NCBI WGS metagenome assembly OLNN01 (sample SAMEA3136652, study PRJEB25190) | human gut metagenome | biome: human gut; feature: human-associated habitat; material: faeces | place: Austria | collected 2013 | reverse complement strand
CCTGCCATAAAAGCTTCTTTCATTTTAAATTTGTTGCTGCTGATATCAGCCGACTTTTCTGACAGTCCTTTCAGCCCAAGTTTTTCGCAGGCATAACCCATTGCCCGGACTCCTGTATCCAGGCAACAGGTAGTAATACCGTCCGCCTGAAATTTACGGGCAGCTTCCATAACCGCCCCGGGATCAGAAATATCTGTGTACGTACTTTCATCTGCTGCCTGAAATCCCGGCCAGTCACCGGGAGTGCTTGCAGCTATTGTTTTTATGCCAAGCCTTTCTGCAGCCTCATAAAGAGGAAGCTGAGAATAGCTGGCTCCTAAAATCATAAGTTTTTTCATATTTACAGGTTGTACTCCTCCAGAAAATCAAAAAATAACGGAGTTCCTCCTGTATGAAGGAACAGAATATTTTTATTCCGGATCTGATGATCCTCCAGATATTTTACCATACCACAAAAAGCCTTTCCTGTATAGGTCATATCAAGAGGGATGCCTTCTGACCGGTAAATCCTGCGGATCAGATCTGCCGTATCCTGTGAGTAGGTTCCATATCCATTTTCCATATATTGATCTGTAAAAAGAATCTTCTCTTTAAAATTCTGAGGCAGGCTGCTTTTATGCATCTGCGCATACTCCTCCAGATTCCGGGCAATTACCTGCTTTCCTCTGGTCTCATTTCTGGAAACAGAAATACCCACAATATTCCGTTCATCACCCTCTTCCAGACTTCCGGCAAGAAGGCCGGACTGTGTGGCGTTGGTGCTGGATGCAAGAAAAATATAGTCAAAATGAATACCCATTTTTCTTTCCTGACAGCAGATTTCCTGATAAACCTCTCTGTAGGCCTCCATTGGTACCCACTCTCTGCCCTCGCCTCTGGTATTTCCGTAAATATAATAAGGCTTACAGCCTTTTTCCCTCAGCTCATCCACAGCCTTCTGCACAGCGTCTGCAATTTCTGTTTTTTTGCAGGGGATCTCTGTTACTCCCATACTCCGGATGATTCTGCTGTTCTCTGTTTCTTTATCCTCTTTTACATCCTCTGTATTATGGACCATATAGCAGGGCAAGTGCAGCTGGAAACAAAGGGTGGCAAGAATCCGGCAGAGATTGGAATGATAATTTCCGTAAATGATCATGCTGTCGCAGTGTTCTCTTTTCATATCCTCAATAAACTTCTGTGCAAACCGAACCTTGTTCCCCCCAAAAGAATAAGGGAGAAGATCCTCTCTTTTCATATAAAAATGATTGTGAGCTGGTGTTGTCTCAGCGTCTTCCCTGATGTTCCCGGTAAATCTCAGCTTTTGTATTGGAGTCTCCGGAAGCTCCCTCAGCGGATTTTCCCAGGGACCGCGATAAAAAAGCTCTTCCATTTCTTCCATAGTATCTGTCTGAAGAATAAAAAATCCGGGACGGCTTCCGCTGTCTGTAATCTGCGCCTGCTCTACGTCTCCTTCCAGCACCACTTTTTTCACCTTATCCGGATGCTCTTTCTGAAGCTCCTGAAGATGTTTCAGATCGTTACTGTCCATAAGAAACCGAATAGCAGAAACCTTTTTCTTTGTTTCTGTAAAAACCGGAGACTTACCGGCAGCAGTATCCACTGCCATTGCCACAAAATCCTGCCCTGTGGAAAGAGGAACAAGATCGGAGCCGATGCAGTCTCCGCCCATTCTGGAACCAATCTCAATGATCCTGATATTTCCCGCTTTGTCGATCCGAAGCTCGCTGTGCCCTGCGCCGTTTCTGATTTCAAGTGCATCAAGGGCGCGAAACACCGTATCCTGAATTTTTCCATACATTTCTTCCGATACGGGAGCCGGCTGCAAATGACCTGTCTCAATGTAATGGGGACTGCCTGTTGTAAATTTTTTTGTTACTGCAAGGCAGGTGTGTTCACCCTTATAGCTGATAGTTTCCACACTGTACTCTGCGCCCTCAATATATTCTTCCACAATCGCTCTGTTTTCAAAAGACTGTTCCGCAGCCTGTATGATGGCCTGTTCCAGCTCTTCCTGGGTATAAACCTTTGTTATGGCCCTGCTTCCGGAACGGTCTGTGGGCTTTACAATAACCGGAAAGCTCTCCGGAAACACTCTGTCTCCCACAGAGACTGCCTGAAAAAACGGCACCGGGATTCCGGCCTTCTGAAAGGCAGTCCGCATGGCAAACTTGTTGGTGGAATTTTCAATACATGCGCTGCTGTTTCCCGGAAGCCCAAGCTTCTCTGCCAGATACTGCACTGTAATATTTGCCAGGTCAGAACCTATGGTTGCTACTGCATCCGGCTGTATTTTACGGCAGATCTCAAGGATCTGCTCTTTTTCCGTAATACTGATCTCATAAAAAAAATCCGCATCCCCGTCTCCTGTAGCGCCTTCTCTCCAGGCAAACACATGAGTTTCATATCCCATTTCTCCGGCTTTCTTTATTAAAGGGCGCTGAAAATCATTGGCCCCGATAATCACAATCTTTTTCATGGATACCTCTTTTCTGTCCGGATTACGGACATTCATCTATAGGGTATTCTATCATTTTATTCCTGAGCTTTCCACCTTATTTTCATACCGCGGAAACTCGCATGTACATGTTACGGAACACACATGAAATGGAAGTTACTGTTGAATTCATTCTCGGTAACTTGTCAAAATGTATTTCAGATCACTTTCCAAATTCCACTCTAGTTCAGCTTCAATAATAACATATTGCCATATATGTCTCAGGATTAAAAAACATGTCAAAGTTCCTTACGGAATAATGCACCTGAACAATAACATGAAGGTTACTGTTTAATTCGTTCCCAGGGGCTTATCCAAATTCTATTCCAAAGCGCCTTCCAGAATACATTCCATATCAGCTTCGGTGATAACATGCTGCCATATATGCCTCGGGATTAAAAAACATGTCAAAGTTCCTTACGGAATAATGCCCCCTGAACAGCAACATGAAGGTTACTGTTTAATTCGTTCCCAGGAGCTTATCCAAATTTCATTCCAAAGCGCCTTCCAGAATACATTCCGGCTCAGCTTCGGTGATAACATTTTATCCTGTATGTCTCGGGATTTTAGAAAAAACATTCCAAAACACCTGGCGGGATTTAGGATATAACTTATATATAGCCTGCAGCCATTAACTGAGCCGTTACACATGGATACCTGGTTTTAAGCAAAAAAATGCTGCAGCTCTGACTCCCCAGCCAGTTCACTGCAGCATCTTCATCAGTCAGACATAATTTTTTTCTAAAATATTCCTAAAAAACCAAAAAGTCTCCGGAAGAACTATTTTGTCTGATACATATCATTGTAATATTTCTGGTAATCACCGCTTGTTACGTTTTTCATCCAGTCCTCATTCTCAAAGAACCATTTAATAGTCAGGCGGATTCCATCCTCGAAGCAGGTTTCCGGATACCAGCCAACCTCTTCTTTGATCTTGTCCGGAGCAATCGCATAACGGCGGTCATGGCCCTTGCGGTCCTCCACATAAGTGATCAGGTTTTCTCTGACAAGCTCTCTTCTGGGATCTCCCTCCGGGAGCATTTCTTTCAGAGTATCCAGAATAATATGAATGATCTGGATATTCTGTTTTTCATTGTGACCGCCAATGTTGTAGGTTTCAAAAAGGCGGCCTTTTTCCTGAACCATGTCAATTCCTTTTGCATGATCCATAACATAAAGCCAGTCTCTTACATTCTTTCCATCACCGTATACGGGAAGCTTTTTGCCCTGAAGAGCATTGTTGATAATCAGAGGAATCAGCTTTTCCGGGAACTGGTACGGCCCGTAATTGTTGCTGCAGTTTGTAATATTTGCAGGAAACTTATAGGTATCCATGTAAGATTTTACCAGCATATCTGAAGATGCCTTGCTGGCAGAGTACGGGCTGTGAGGCGCATAGGGGGTTGTCTCATAAAAATATCCACCGTCTTCTTCCAGAGAACCATAGACCTCATCCGTAGACACATGAAGGAATTTTTTGTCCGGCTTAAAGGTTCCGTCCGGAAGCTCCCATGCAGCTTTTGCAGCATTCAGCATAACAAGAGTTCCAAGTACGTTTGTTTTTACAAAAACTTCCGGATTACGGATACTTCTGTCCACATGGCTTTCTGCTGCAAAGTGAACAACCCGGTCAATGTCATTTTCTTCAAAAATCTTCATGATTTCTTCGCTGTCACAGATATCCGCTTTCACAAACGTATAATTATCTCTGTTTTCAATATCCTTGAGATTTTCAAGGTTCCCCGCATAAGTCAGTTTGTCTACGTTAATAATGCGGATTTCATTGTCATACTTCTCAAACATATAGTGAATATAGTTGGAACCGATAAAACCTGCTCCTCCTGTTACCAGATATGTTCTCATATATTCTTCCTCCTGATAAGAGGCCATTGCAGTACCTTATTTTCTACAGGATTTGCAACAGCCTCCTTTTTATTGATTAGTTATAGTTTGGATCTGTAGGATCAAAGGTTCCGCTTCCCCTTAATGGTGTCAGAGGATTTCTTCCCAACGGTCCCTTGAAACATTCATCTGATTTGTACTTGCCGTCAAATACACGAATTGTGGAACCATTACAGTTTTCCCAAATCCATTTGGCATCTGCCACACAGCAGCGAATGCATCCGTGAGAAGCCGGATTTCCAAGTTTCAGATATTCTCCTGCCGGAAGATTATTTCCATTCGGCTGACCGCTTGCAACTGAATGAATATAAATTCCATTTACTACATGAGATCCATACTGTCCCCAGGACGGTCCCATCAGGAGCTGCCAGCGATCTGCTCTGGTAATCTTAAATGTTCCAACCTTTGTAGGCGTATCCGGAAGACCAACGGATACACGAATTGTTTTAATCGGAGTTTTTTTGCTGCTGTCTGTATAAACGGTCATAACTCCATTTACACGGTCACACTCCAGATAATATTTGCTACGCCTGAACTCACTGGTTCTGTCATTGACACGGTTTCCGTTTTTATCAAAACGATAGTTCACCCCGTCAATAGTTTTTGTCATATTCTTATATACTGCTCCAGTCTGCGGATTCACATATCTTGCATTATTTTTTGAATTATTGTGTGCAATCCACTCTGTTGTAAACTTTCCGCGGCTGTCCAGATATCCATACAGATTTGTAGCCGGATCTTTCTTTACAACATTAGTAACTGCTGTCCAGTCTTCAAAATAGTATCTATTACCATTGATTGTTTTCCATCCGGCTCCATATAATCTGCCCTCTTTTGTTGCATAATAAAACTTATTATTATACTTGATCCATTGGCTCTTATATTTTTTTCCACGACACTGCGTTGATGAACTGCGTTCAAAAAAGTACTTATAATCACCTACCGTCACGGGTCCGCTTGCCATACGTCCATCACCAAGAAAATATCTGTCACCTGACCATTGGCTCTGAACATTTTCACCATTTGAGTCGAACAAAAACCATCCAACATGTTTACCATTCATGGTAACATTCTGGATTCCCTTCATTTCCTGAATACGACCGGGAAGACTTCCGATATAATAATAACGTCCTTTCTTGTTTCCGTGTACACGAATCCACCGTTTAGTCCATTCTACACGTTTTCCGTCTTTACCAAAATAATATCTGGCATTATTCCATTTAACAACGCTGTCTTTGTATACCCAGCCATATTTATTTGCCATATAGTAGGAACCATTAGCAGCTTTAATCACTTTGTCTTTGGCAAGATATCCGTAAGAATCAATCAGATATTCTGTATTCTTGGAAGGCGCAAGCAATTTATATACACCTGCTCCTTTTTTTTGATTAAGACCGTTGGATCCAAAGAAAAGCCATTTGTCTCCCTTGCTGGTTTTCATACTTGCCCAACGATTGAATACCATTTTTCCAGGAACCTTTTCGCCTGGCTCACTCTTTCTGAATGCATACAGTCCTTTTCTTCCATTATAGGAAGCTTCTACTACACCAATATATGGTTTGCCATCTTCCAAAAGATAATAAAACTGACCACCAATCTTGTATATCATATTAGGTGTAATTTCTTCTGCTCTTCCATCCTCACCATATTTATGAAAAGCGCCTGCATCCCACATGTATCCGGTATTCTTCTGCATCTGTCCCATGTTGGAATTAAAAGGAGTAGGTGTATTTCCTGCCTCTGTGTCAGGATTTGTCACCTTGGCACTGGAGCTGTACTGAAAGAAATACTCAGCTGGTGAATCGTAAGAAAATCCCTCTGTTCCTGGATTCACAACTCTTTTTCCTGTCAGCATACACCCATTTTCATTAAAATAGTATGTTCCTTTTTGAAGAACCTGACCCTGGCTGTCTACTGTTGTAATTTCAACCAATGCATTCCTGTAATATTCCACCGGTTCTTTTGCATCCACAGACATATCATCTTGCGGTATATTATTTTCTGCTTCCGGAACAGCATCCACATCAGGGATTACTTCCGGGATTGTCTCCAGCTGTTCTGTCTCTCCCTGAATATCGTCTGCAGGATTTTCTGTTTCTTCTATGTTCATTGCATCTTCAGATACAGTTTCTGGTTCAACCTCTGTTGCAGAATCCTGATTTTCTGTCTGAACATCCGGCAGTTCCTCCGGTACAGTACCTTCATCAGCAACGGTTCCATCTAAAACTTCTGAGTTTTCATCATCAACTGCAATATCTTTTGTCTTTGGAAGCTTCTGAAGCATCCACTTATTTCCCTCTTCCAGTTTCCAGCGGGTGTAAAGCAGGGTAGCCGTATGCTTTTCTGTATCCTCTGATTCAAAAGATGCTGCCGGTTCTGCAGTTGTATTTTCCATTTCCGGTACAGTCTGAGGCTTCTGTTCCAGTTCAGGCATATTATCACCTGAACTGAAAAGATCATCTGCAAATCCCTCTTCCGGTTCTGTACTGTCTGTCACGTCATTGCCGCCTGTATTATCAGAAGGTTCATCAGAGGGCTGCTGCACCTCTCCCTCAGGATCTCCAACAAAAATGTCTCCACCATCCGTATCTTCCGGCGTCTCTGTTTCACCGCCATCCATCGGCTCTTCTTCCACAGTAACATCTGATGAAGAATCCGAAAAACTGTTTTCAGAATCAGACTCCACTGCCGTATCCAGCATTGCTGCCGCACCGGCCTCAGTTACCATAGATGAACACATTGTCAGGCTCAAAAGAATCGCCACTACTCGTTTTTTCAACGTACTTCCTCCTTATTTATTCTTCTTCATTCCACATGTTATTATTTATTCACCAAGGCCGCTGCTGATAGCTTTGACCATAGCTTTCATTGCCTCCTCCTCGTCTGCCCCTTTGCAGACAAGCTCAATTTCATCCCCGCATTTTACGCAGGCCCCCAATACGCTGAGCACACTCTTTGCATTGGCTGTTCCCCCCTCGTACGTAAAGGTAATCAATGACTGATACTTGATCGCCTCATTACACAAATTCCCTGCAGGCCGCAAATGAAGCCCGGAAGGATTATTGATTGTAATTTTCTGACTGACCATATTCCCTTCTCCTGTTTAACTGTTTTCTTCTGCCTTGGAAATCCTGGAAACCTCAATTTGTGTTTTTACCTCATCCACAAGTTCATATCCCTCGGGAATCTCGATATCAACAACCACCTCGTAAGTTCCTTCTTTTTTATCTTTCAGATCAATGGAGGCTTTAATATTTTTTTCCTTCAGATCTCCCAGGTCCTCTTTTGTTTTCTTTACACGAAGTTCTACCTGTGCCGCATCAAATGCCACCTGCATTCCATCCGGCACGTTTTCCACTTTAATATTTTTTGTAGGAACCTCGCATACAGTACTTCCCTCCGGAAGAATATTTACATGAACAAATACATCTTCACTGGAATCACTGGTCAGTTTCAGTCCCTCCGGAAGATAATCAGATATATTTATTTTTTCTTCACAGTCCTTATCCCTGCCGGATATATCAATAGCCTCTGCGGGAATCCATACTGTGTTATTCTGCTCAGCAAGAGCATGTAACGCCTCATCGCTTCCCGACACACTAATCACATTGGGCGTAGTGGTAACACCTTCCACCTGATAACCATCTGCCGGCGTTCCGGAGCATTCTGCGCTGATTTTTACATCTGTACGCACTTTCCATAAACGGGCAGTCACATAAACCTTTGACACATTAAGATATGACATATCCTGGCTGCTGAACTGCTCGCCGTTTTTGTCAATGACTGTAACATCTGTCTCTCTGGTCACATCGGAAGATGCGCCACTGACATCAACAGAGGCTGTTACTTTATCTATTTTATTGATTAGAGATGTTGGTCCTGTAATCCTGATTTTCTCAGGACTGGATACTAAATTTCCAATTTCATAGCCTCTTTCAGGCTTTGTATCTTTGGTTGTCACAGTAACAACAAACTCCTTAGTTTCCTTATCCTCTATATGAAGGCTGAGATTCTGAGGCGACACCTGAATGTTACCCGGAGCAATATTATCTACTGTAGCCGTAATAGGTACCATAACCGGATTGGTATCCAGGCTCACTGCCTGCTGCAGATCGGCTGCTGCGCGAATATCCGCTGACGTCAGATCATCCAGAACCTTTCTCTGAGCCTTGATTGTGACACGGATCGGCTCCTGTTCCTCATTTCGCATGCACATTTTGCCGTCTGCGTCAATATAGGCTTCATTCAGAAGCTGAACGTCTGTTACTATAAAAGTCTTTTTCACAATCGGATTATCTATATTAATAGCAAGAAGCCATACCAGAACAGCAACAAGCAGAGAAAGAATTTTCAGAGAGAGATTATTTGTCAGTTTTTCCTTCATGCTTTGACCTCCCTTTTAAAAGCTGTCTCAGTTTGTTGTTATCCACGATTGTTTTATTCTGCGCTTTTTCAAGAATTTCTCTCAGCTTGGCAGATGAAACATTTCTCTCAAGTTTCCCTTCCTGCGCCACAGAAATCTGTCCGGTTTCTTCTGATACGATAATGGTTACAGAATCTGAAACCTCACTGATTCCCACCCCAGCCCTGTGTCTGGTTCCAAGCTGCTTGCTCAGTTCCATATTATCTGACAAAGGGAGATAACAGGTAGCTGCCACTATACGGTTCCCTCTCATAACAACTGCCCCGTCATGAAGAGGAGTATTGTGCTCAAATATATTAATAAGAAGCTGACTGGAAAGAACTGCATCCACATTGATTCCTGTACGGATATATTCATCCAGGCGATTTTTCTGTTCAATAACGATCAGAGCCCCTGTCTTAACCTCCCCCATGTCAAAGCAGGCTTTCACAAGTTCGTTGATCGTTTTATCTGTAAAACGCTCTTTTACTTCTTTTCCCACATCAAAGGGAATGATGGCTGACATGATCCGCTTCTGCCCCAGCTGTTCTACAATTTTACGCAGTTCCGGCTGAAAGATAACGATCACTGCCATAATCAGTACGCCGGAAAGCTTGGACACGATCCACAGGATCGTATTCATCTTAAAAATGTACGCAATGAGCAGAAAGGCACTGATAACCAGAAGCCCCTTCAAAAGAGTATAGGCGCGGGTATACTTGATCCATACCATAAACTGATATACAAATACAGAAATCAACAGAATTTCTATTACATCAATGATATTGACAGAAGGCATATTGATATGCGATACGTATCTGTTCAATACACTTATGATGTTCTGCATAACTGCTCCTCTCTTTCTCATACATTTTCATGTTACAGATCACATTTCTGTTACAGATCTTTCAGGGATTCCTCCAGTTTCTTCTCAAAATCAACATTGTCCACAGAAGGTCTTCTGAGCAGCTGCTCATCCTGCTGCGGCCTGCGTTTTCCGGACTGTTTCTTCGGTTCCTGTCCCTGAAACAGCGGCTCGTTATATTTTACCACATGCTCATTCTGTTTTTTTTCTTCCCGTGACGGCTCGGCGTTGATTTTTTTGATACTGCGATCAGAAGTAGCTACAAGAGCCTTGGGAACCGCTTTTACATAATAATAATACTCATCGTCCTCATATTCAAGTCTTTCTGTACGTGTATAGTCTCCTCCGTATACAAAAAATTCAAGAACAAGACCAATAAGGACAGACACAACAGAAAAGATGATCATCGAAACCACAGAGATAGAAATCCCCATAAAAATACTTCCGATCAGCATAATGACTATATAAGTTACGCCGCCTGCAACAATAGCAATGCGCCATGCATAATCAAACATTCTGGTTCTTATCAGATTTACCACCAGTATCACAGCCACAAAAGCCACAAGAGTCAGCCACATCTCTCCGTTTTTCATCAGTCCGTCAGAGAGAAGCGTGATTCTGTCCATGATCTCCCCTTCCGGATTCTGCAGTATCTGAGACTGACTTCCAAGAAATCTTACAAAGTAATAGATAATCACACCGCCGGCTGCCGGAAGTGCAGAAAGCGCACTGCTTAAAAGGCCGCAGCCAACCGGCAGAAGTACCGGAAGGTCAAATGCACAGGCAAGCGGTGTCAAAACCACAACAATATTCTGCTCTGTACTGAATCTGAGAAATACGATCATCATAAAAAGAATCAGAACAAGCATGAATCCCGCAACATCGATTCCCAGAGCATAGCTGTGACCCACCATCATAGCAAATCCTGCAAATATAGTCATTGCAGATGGCAGAATAGAACAGATCAGCGCAAGTATCAGTACCACGAACATATTATCCAGAGCTGTCATATATCCCATATTGGAATTGATCCATATAAAATATATCAGAGCCAGAACAAATTTCATCAATGGCTGCAGATACATTTCATATTTTGCATAGAATCCTTTTATTTTCTGTTTAAATTCCAGTAAAGCTGTCATTTCCGATACCCTCCCGCAGTTCCTCTGCCTGCTGCTTTTTTCTCTTCGCGCGCATAAATCTTGCTGAGTTCAGTAAGCTGGCTGTAATACTCCCGCACACTCTTTTTGGCTTTATAATACCGCACAGAATACTGAATATAAGTAAGAACAGAATATACTACAAGAACAACAGCATATCCTACAATTATGTAAATACCCATGGAAACAAGATTCATCTTATGGATATTTTCCATCAGATACTCACCAAAATATACAGCTACTGCAGCAATTGCCAGCGCATACCCGATGGTAACAAGAAAAAAGTTCTTGATCAGAGCCAGTCCGATATAGTCACTTCTGTAATACTTGCTGACCGGAAGGTATCTTCTGCCTTTTCCCTGCTCATACATAGCAATTTTGGTCATTATTTTAACCTTTTCTTCGTTGATCATGATCTACTCCTCAATAAGCAATCTGTTTCTGAATAAACCGCCGGACATATCTGTCTCCTGTATTTTCTGCAAAAGGACACAGATATTCACAGTAATTTAATTGTAACATATATCATTATCCATGAAAAGTGTTTTTCTGGTTTTTCTACTGCTGTCCTGTACACAGCGTTATAAAATACACATGCTCAGCGCCTGCTTCCTTCAGGCACCGGGCCATTGCATCCACAGTGCTTCCCGTTGTGTATACATCATCAATTACAAGTACGGTCAGCCCCCGGATATTTTCCTCTGCCCGGAATGCGTCTGCAAGATTTTGCCTTCTCTGCGCTGCATTCAGCTTTTTCTGGGACTTTGTACTGCGAACCTTTTTTACCAGCCCATGGGCCACTGGAATCTGAAGCTGCTCTCCCACTCTGTCCGCCAGATATGCAGACTGGTTAAATCCTCTCATACGCTGCTTTCGATTTGTAAGGGGAACCGGCACGATCACATCCGGCTGCCATCTCCTGATATCTTTTCCTGTATATCTACACACTGCATCCGCATAATAATCCCCGTATTCCCTGCATCCGTAGTATTTGTATCTCACAAGCGACTGTCTCAGCTTCCCATTATAAATAAAAACAGATTTTCCCTGGTCAAAGCTGCGGCAAAGCGCTGAACATTCTCCACAGTATTCTTCCTGATCTTTTACAGGCTTTCCGCATTTCAGACAATAATCCTCCCCAATCCTGCAAAATCCCTTTTCACATTCCGGACAGATCAGTGTTTTCTGATCTTTTAGTATTCTGTGACACACCGGGCAGTGCCTGGGGTAAAGGATATTGAGAAACACATTCACATATTTATTCAAAAACAGTCCTTTCTCCCCGATGAAAAAGGCCTCTACAGCTCTTCTTTCAATCTGATATCAAGAGAACTGTAGCGTCTCTGTTGCTTTTCGTTTTTTATCATTTCCCGGAAAGTTTCTTCACTGCCCACAATTGTCACACAACGGCGTGCTCTTGTGACAGCCGTATACAGCAGATTTCTGTTTAAAAGCATCCTCGGTCCTGACAGAAGAGGAATCACCACTGCCGGATACTCAGAGCCCTGGGATTTATGTATGGTCACTGCATAGGCAAGTTCCAGTTCTTCCAGCTGTTTAAAGGAATATTCCGCACAGCGTCCGTCCTCGAATTCTACTTCCGCTGTTTCCGAAAATTCATTGATCGTTTTCAGGATCCCCGTGTCACCGTTAAAGACACCCACGCCCTTATCTACAGGAATCCCGTACCTTCCGCGGATCTCCCATTCAAGCTGATAGTTGTTCCGGATCTGCATGACTTTGTCGCCTTCCCGGAACAGACCCTGACCATATTCTTTTTCTTTTTTGGATGGTTCCGGAGGATTCAGATAACGCTGCAGGATCTGGTTCAGCCTTTCCACGCCCAGAAGTCCCTTTCGCATAGGTGTCAGAACCTGGATATCAAACGGCTTTGCCTCAACATATCTGGGAAGCTTTTCCTGGATCAGGGCAATCACCACTCGGATGATAATATCTGCATCCTGTCTCTTCAGAAAAAAGAAATCGCTGCTTTTATTACTGAGAGTCACCTGTTCTCCCCTGTTGATCTTGTGGGCATTGACAACAATATCACTCTCTGACGCCTGCCGGAAGATCTTTTTCAGCTCTACCACCGGAAATTCTCCGCTTCGGATAATGTCTCTTAAAACATTTCCCGGCCCCACACTTGAAAGCTGGTTTTCATCTCCTACAAGAATCAGCCGTGTTCCTGCGGTTACTGCCAGAAGAAGGGAATGCATCAGCTGAATATCCACCATAGACATCTCATCTATAATGATCACATCTGCTTCAAGAGGATTTTCCGCATTTCGCTCAAAATGAACTGCCTGTCCCTGTCTTTCCTCTTCCGGCATTCCGTTTAATTCCAAAAGCCGGTGTATGGTCTGAGCTTCATAGCCTGTAGCCTCTGTCATCCGCTTTGCAGCCCTTCCTGTAGGTGCTGCCAGACGCAGTTCACTGCCTTCTCCTTCAAAAAAACGGATAATTGCGTTAATGGTTGTCGTTTTTCCGGTTCCCGGTCCTCCGGTTAGAATAAAAAGACCGTGGCCGGCAGCCTCGGTCACTGCTTTTTTCTGCATTTCATCCAGTGTTGTGCCTGTTTCCTTTTCAATCTGGGCAATCCTGCGCTGCACAAAAGCTTCATCCTCAGGACAGTCAATATTCAGCTCTCTTAACATTCTGGCGGTATTGAGCTCCAGGTAATAAAAACGACTGGGGTAAACCAGTACCATTTCCCCCTCTTCTTTCTGGATCACCTTTCTTTCCATGGAAAGATCCATAAGGTGCTTTTCCATATAGGAGGCGTCCACTCCAAGAAGCTCGGAGGATCTCCGGAACAGTTCCTCTTTCGGAAGATACACATGGCCTTCTCCTGTCGCCTGTAAAAGAGTATACATCATTCCGCTTTTGATCCTGTAATCTGAATCTGTATGAATACCTATGCGCCCTGCGATCTCATCCGCGATTTTAAACCCCACGCCACTGATGTCATCTGCAAGGCGGTAAGGATTTTCCTGAAGAACACTGTAAACAGAATCTCCGTATTTCTGATAGATTTTTGCCCCCAGATTCAGGGAGATCCCGTATTTCTGCAAAAACATCATTGCTTTTCGCATATCTGCCTTTTCTTCCATCTGAGCAGCGATCTCGCGGGCTTTTTTTTCACTGATCCCCTTGATCTCAGCCAGACGTTCAGGCTCTTCTTCCACGATCCGAAGGGTATCTGCCCCAAACCTGCGGACAATCCTGGCAGCCAGAGCCGCTCCAATCCCCTTAATAGCCCCGGAGCCAAGGTAGCGCTCCATTGCCATGGCATCCTCAGGCATTTTTTCTGTAAAAGAGGTGATCTGGAACTGTTTTCCATAAATATGATGATTGATAAAATTCCCGGAAGCCTCAATGGTGGCTCCCTGGCTGATCACAGGAAAAGTTCCCACACAGGTCAGCTCCTCATCGTCGCCTTCTGTTCCTTTCAGAACAAGGACCGTATATCCGTTGTCTTCATTTCTGAATATAATATGGTCAATATATCCTGTTACGCTTTCACTCATCTTACTCTTCCATTCTTGCTCTTACTTCAGCATATTTTCCGGTTCCTACAGCAACTACGCTCATTGCATTCTGCACGGTCAGTGTGCTGACTCCTGTTTTCCTCTCGATCAGCGTATCCATTCCCCGAAGAAGCGCGCCGCCTCCCGTAAGAACAATCCCGCGGTCAACAATATCTGCCGCCAGTTCCGGCGGAGTTTTTTCAAGAACCCCATGCACAGTCTCTACGATCTGTCCTGTGGCATCCTTCAGAGCAGCCCGCACTTCTTCAGAGGTCAGCTTAACTGTTTTGGGAAGTCCTGTCATAATGTTTCTGCCTTTTACCTCCATAACATGAGGACTGGACTCTTCAATTGCCGTTCCTATTTTGATTTTTATTTCCTCTGCCATATCCTCTCCGATAAAAAGGCTGTGGCTTTTGCGCACGTAATTCATGATTGCCTGGTCAAAGGCGTCTCCTGCCACCTTAACAGAGGCAGAAACAACCACGCCTCCCAGAGAGATCACTGCCACATCTGTGGTTCCTCCGCCTATGTCTACGATCAGATTTCCAAAAGGCTTGGTTACATCCACACCGGAGCCTATGGCTCCGGCTATCG